>JAEEGL013117676.1_pt1 | contig 71496 bp, 54 predicted proteins | sample 9134231 | NCBI WGS metagenome assembly JAEEGL01 (sample SAMN16246548, study PRJNA631951) | gut metagenome | biome: gut microbiome; feature: rumen; material: fiber-attached | host: Bos | place: Iran: Karaj | collected 2018-10
AACCTGGTCAGCAAGGTCAACCTGGTCAGCAAGGTCAACCTGGTCAGCAAGGTCAACCTGGTCAGCAAGGTCAACCTGGTCAGCAAGGTCAACCTGGTCAGCAAGGTCAACCTGGTCAGCAAGGTCAACCTGGTCAGCAAGGTCAACCAAAATACCCAGGAGGACGACCTAGTGGAAGACCCGGTAATAAACCCAAAGGTGGTCCACAAGGTCAAGAAGGATACCCAGGTCAAGAAGGATACCCAGGAGGGAGACCTGATGGAAAACCACAGGGTGGTGGTCAACCTGGTGGTACACAAACCGTTCGTGTTTTTAAGTGTAATAAAGATTGGAATAATGGTGAAAATGGTTGGTATGATGAAGACCATTTTACAGATTCAGAAACCATAGATAAAGCGGAAAGAGCAGCACATGGTGATGATTTCGATGATAGTTCTAATGGATATGGTCATGATGAATTTAATCCTGAAGAAATAGATATTGTTAAATTAAGAGATAAATTTAATTCAAATGATAAAATTGATATAAGTCAAATTTTTGGTAAAACAATTAATGATATTTTCAAGAATCTTTATAATAATAAAAATGTAAATAAAACTATTGTTGATGGAATATTGAAAAATTTTAAAGATAGAATAAATCAATCTAAACATAATGTTGTTGATTGGCGAGAACATCTTAAAAAATTTTTCGTGGGTAATAAAAAATATGGTAAAAGGGGTTATACTGCAGCAACAAAGTTCCATAATATGGATATAGTTGAAAGAAGAAGACGTCCTATTCGAGAAACTGGAGTAAAAATAGCAATATTTTTAGATACATCTGGTAGTGTTATGTCTAGACCTAATGCTATTAATCAATTTATAAAAGAAATTTCTGAAATAGCCAATGAAACTGATAGTTTTGAATTTTTAGATATTATAACATTTAATTCTGTAATTGATTTTGAATCATCTGTATTTGAAGCTGATAAAGATATAATATCTGATAAAGATTGGTCTTTAAATAAAGTTAGTACTGGTTATACAAATTATGATGATGTTTATGATTTTATCTATTTTTATTATATTAAGGAAGAAACACCAACTGATACTATGAAAAATATATATGGGGAAAACATTAGAGAATTACAAAAGCCTAATTGTATATTGATGTTATCAGATACAGATGCCTTTTTTAATAAATTTAATGATTGGAAAAATAATAACGAAGAAAAAGGAGAAGATATTATTAATAATTATAAAGATAAAACCGCTTTTATGGGATTGTATGATAGTTTAGATGAAGAAGATACTATTGAGGATAAGTTTGAAGAATCTTGGATAGAAGGTGCTGAAATTATTCCAGTATATTCTAATGAATTTTTTAAAGATTTGGAATTAGAAAATACAAATGAAAATTATAGTTTAAATAATAAAATGAGTAAGAGATATTATAAGATATTAAATGAAGGATTACGTAGCAAACAAAATAAAAACACAAATATTGATACTGAAATATTTTTTAATCCAGGTAATCCTGAAGAATTGGCCAATAAAGAAAAAGAAAGATTAGAAAGAGAGTTTAAGGAAATAGAAGCAAAAAATGAAATTAACAAATCTAAAACTAGTAAAGACGAGATTATAGAATGGATTAAAAATGTTTTAGAAAGACCATGGAATTTGAAAAAATCAGAACCAGCCATAGTTAATAATACTCCTGAATCATATTGTGTTTATGATGATGGTACTGTTATTATCAATAATACACAATGGACTTTGCGTAAGAATAAAGCATTAAAAAATAGAACTTTAGATAAAGAAGATATAAAAGATTTAGAGGATTTGCCAAAATATTCTTCTACTCGTTCCACCTTACCTCAAAATGCATATACACAAAAATATTTATATTTAATTGCAAAACCATTTTTAGATGATAATGGATATAAAATTTATTTGGATGAGAATGATAATAAATTGATTGTGTTTGGTGAAAATGATGTTAATGGGAGACGAGATATAATTGAAATGTTAAAAAGAAAAAATGCTCTATTAGATAATTTTAATATTTTAGATTTAAATTTAGGAAACTTTGATCAAATAATAAAAGTATACGAAAGAAATAATGAAAATATAGATTTGATAAATAATAGGTTGAGAAATAAAGAAATTATGATATTTTTTGATATTAATACTTCTAATTTTAAAATTGATCAATATAAAGGAGATTTGATAATTGAAGGTTTTAAAGGAACAGAGTTACCTTCATTTATACCACGTGAAATTTTGTCTAATAGGTTTGTTGGTGGTAATCTTAAAATTATAAATTGTCCTAATCTTAGTAGTATAAAAAATTTACCTGATTATGTAGAAAAAGAAGTAATTTTTGAAGAAACTAATTTAAGTTCAGCAGATATAGAAAATTATAGAAATATGTTAATTAATAATTATAAAAGTAGATGTGAAAGCAAGAAAGAAACGGTATATAAAAGCAAATATCCTATAGTTAGAACAGATATAAATACAATAAATTCTTTTTTAGAAAGCAAAAGATTAAATATGAATAGATTACAATATTTGTTAGAAAATCGTATTCAACTTGCAAACCAGTATTTTTCTCAAAACAAACCTATAATGTATTTGAATGAAAGATATGGAGATGTAGAATATAATTGGAAGGAAGTTGATTCGTCATTATTAAATAAGTTAGAAAAAACAAAATTTAATACCACAAACATAAAAAAAGAAGGTGATAAAACATTTATTAAAACTTCCACAATAAGAAAAAATTATCAACCGAATATTCTAAATAAATTGGCCACTCTAAATAATCATAACAATATATTAATGAGACTTTTAAGTGAATTTTTTAAAGGACCTTGGGATAAATTAACAAATGATATGGTTGAATATTACGATAAACCTGAAGATTATGGTAAAGTAAAAGAATATATTACTGGTGCTAAAGAATTAGGCAAAAAAGGTCATTATGGTATTAAAATCTTCACAGATTCATCAAATAATATAAATTATATAAATATAGGTAATGATGTTGATAATAATTCTTTTTATGTAGCTGACTTTTTAAAAAATCATTTAAAAGAACGTGTACAAGTAGTTAAGGGGCTTAAAGATACATTTGAAAAATTTCAAATTAATACTTCAAGACTCTCTTTTGCTAAAGAAACTAATGAATTATCATTAGATCAATATTGTGCAAAAATTGTTTATGATGCGGTAAAATACTGTGTTAAAGAAGAAACATTACCAGATAAAGAAAATTGTATATTTAATCTTGATACATTTAATGATTGTAGTACATATCAAGATATATATGATAGGATTAAAAATGATTTTGATTCCCATGTACGAACAGAAATATTAGATAGTAGTGGTAATTTTGTTAAATATGAATATGAAGAATATTTTCATCCCACTAAAGCTATTAAAAAAACTAAAAATAATAAAAAAGAAGAACCATTTCAAAAATTTAAAGAAATTAAATTTAAATCAAGAGGAGATGAAGATGATACAATAGATAACGCAGATTGGGATCAGTATAAGTATTATATGATAGATAAAGGTGGTGAAACTTTAGATTATCCTATAGAAAAAATAATTAATATAGAAATTTTAAGGGCTATATTAGGATGTGTTATCTTTCGTAGTGTTAAAGATGCGGGACCTTTTGATGTTACAATAAAAAGATATGATTCTAGTTCATATGTTCAACCATCATATAAATCATATGATTTAAAAGAGATAGAATTTGCTACTGATGAAGAATTGTATGACATATATAATAATTTACGAACAGTAAATACAATTAATTCTTTATTAAGATGTCTTTCTGCTTTAAATAAGTCAAAAAGAAAGAATATTATGAATAGTATTTTTGATACACAAAATAGTAAAATTACGTTTTTTGAACAATTATTATTTTTTCCAGATGAAATATCATATTTATATTATATAACTTTTAAAGATCCTACAATTAAAAATGTAGATATAGATAACCCTTTAGATTCACAATTTGAAGATACTGAAGAATATATCAATGTTGTTAATAATCTGAAAAATAATACATCATTTGCAAATTGGTATACTAAGGGTTATAATCCAAAAGGATCTGATCAATCCGAAAAACAGAGAAATTATGATAAAATAGAAAAAGATCCTTTTGAAATTTATAATGATAAATTAACTTATTATAAGAATAAAGTATCTTATGGACGTACATATACACAAGGAGATATAAAAAATGCAGAAAATAGAAACACGAGAGATTTAGCATTTTTAGAAAGAATACATAATAGTAGTGGAGTTAAAGATGAAGAAAATAATGATTATTTTAAAAACAAAAGTAATTATCAAATATTTATCAATGGACTTGATGTAATTTTAAAAAATGATAATTATGATGAACTACTTAATGTACTTGAAAATTTGGAAAAACAATACAAAGAAATAGGAAAACCAAAAATTATAATTTATAAAGGTAAAGAACAGATTCGAAGAAGGAGAGTCCCAGAGGATAGTAAAACTAAATTATTAATTCTTCTTAATAATATAGTTTATTTTACATCTAGGAAGTATGATGATTTTATGGGAAAAACATATAAAGATTTTATTAATTATCTTAAGATGGATAATAAAAAATATGCTGATTTTAGAGGTATATTAAGTGAAGATGAAAATGGAGATTTAATAATTAGGGGAAGTAGTGGTAGGGAGAGACCATATTCAGATTCTATAATAAATTATAGTTATAAAGGGTTGGATATAAAACGTTTTCTTGAAACTCTTATAAATTATCTTACCAATGGTAGTACTTATAATAACCTTAAATCAACTGTTGAAAATTATCAAACAAATAAGACTAACAATAGAGAACAAAAAATAAATGAATTTATTGAGATTTTTAAAGACATTCTCGAACATAAAGAAGATGAGGATGGTGGTACATATGATAATTTAGTTAAAAAATTTATTGATAATAATGAAAGTAATGAAGATTTTGAAAAGTCATTAAATATAATAATTTATTTTTTAACAAAAACTTTTGATGTTGAAGATTTTGAAGATTTGGGAGAAGATTTAGATGATTCAAAATTAAAAACTATTGAATATTTAATTCGTTTATTGTTACAAATTTCTTTGAATATTTCAGATACATCACCTAATATTAATTTAAAAATTGTTAATTTAATAAAAAATAGTGATACTTTTGATGAAGTTATTAAAGAACTTATATCATTAAAAGAATCTAATTATAGTAATATAGATAATACACCAATTGAGCCATATAATAAATTAGGTATTAAAGATGTTGAAAATCAACTTTCAATTATAGATAAAAAATTAATAAATTATATTCTCGCGTTTATACATGAATTTGTTGAAATTAGATTTGGAAACCACTTTAATTATGATGAAGAATATGATTTTTATAATGAAAATATCGAAGAAAGTGATAAACAATTAATAATCAATTTAATCGAAAAATTACCAAATTATTTTTTATATCAAAATTTAATAGTTAATGTTGATGATTTTATTAATGATGATGTAAAACTTAAAGGATTTGTTGATGCTTTTGTTGAAAAGTATTTTAAAGATGATAATGATAATAATAGTTTTAATGATTTACCAAGAGCCGAGTCTGTGCCTAATCAAATAAAAACAAACATTAATAAAAATAAAGAAAAAGGAGATTATCGTAATTATGAAAATGAAATAAAATCAGATAAATCTCTTGATGATACGTATTTACAAAATAGAAGAAAAAGATATGATTATTCAGTTAAACAAGAAAAAAACTTTGAATCTGGTACTAAGAATTGGGTTGAATATGAAGAATTAGTAAATCGTTGGAAAACTTATTATAATGAAGTTGTTGAAGATTATATGATTTTAAAAGATCTTATTAGAGAATTTGATATTAATTATAGAGCTTTTATGTCACCTTATAAGAACAATAACAAATATTTAAAATGTCAGGTGGCTTGTAAAGATATTTTAATTAGAGGTAAAAATATTATTGGTTTTGATTCTAAAATAGTACAAGAGTATTATAGTGCAATTTATAATATAATTAATAGTATTTATAAAAGAGATAAAGAATTTAAAATTATTCACAAGAATCAAATTGATGAAAATATTATTGAATTATTATATAATGTAAATCGTATTCTTGGTACTACTAATTTATCAGGACAAAGAGAACACTGGTATATTGACGATTATAATGATTTGATAGATGCAATTGAAGATAATAATGAAAGATTAGTAAAAACAGTTCTAAAAAGAATGGAAAAAGAAACCAAAACAATTAAAGAATGGTATCCAAATGTTTATGATTTTGCAAAAGTAGGTAACTTATTTAAATAATTAATATCTTTTATTCTATTATTTAATTTAAATAGGACGGAAGATTTCCGTCCTATTTTTTTAATAATATTTTTTGTTTTTTTGATATAAAATATATGGACAAAATTTTTAATTAAATGGATACAAGTATAGAATACATATTTTATCATTTTATTTTAACAGATACAGAACTTGCTAGTAAGGCTCAATCTGAGTTTTTTAAAGCAGAACCAGTAAAAATTTGTTTTAATCTTGCACGTAATCATGTGCTTAAATATCATACTCCTCCAAGTATTAATGAAATTAAGGAATTAATACGATTAAATAATTTTTCTGATAAAATATCTGATGATGTAATTGAAATTATTTATGGGTATGAGAGAAGATTGGATGAATTTACACATGAATGGTTATATGATAATGCATCAGCATGGATACAATGGATGAATTTTTTGTTGTCTATTCGCAATATGAATTCTTATATTAAGTTAAATCAGGAAAATATTAGTGCTGAAAATGCGAAAGAGGTGATGGAACATGCCAAATCCATGTTTAACCAAAATTGTATTATAGAATTTAATGAAGATTCGGGACATGGTAGTGATTTCTGGGATGCTAAAAATCATAAACGAATAAAAATGAAAAGATATAGTACTGGATATCCATTTTTAGATATGTGTATGGATGGTGGGTATTTCACAGGTAGTCTTGTTACTTTTGTTGGTGCGCCTAAAATAGGTAAATCCTTATGGTTACAGAATCTTTGTGCTAAATCTGTTCAGCATGGTGAAAATAATGCATACATAACACTTGAACTTTCTGAAGAAATAGTCAATACTCGTATAGGTGCAAATCTTTTTAATATTAAAACAACAGAGTATCATTTGATAGCAGATGATGATGAGAAAATGAAAGAAGTTATGCAAAACTTTAAAAGATCTTGCATCGTACCTCCAGGAGCACTTATTGTTAAACAATTCCCAACATCAACAGCATCAGTTATTGATTTGGAAGGGTTTTTATTAGAAAAAGAAATGGAATTATCTGTTGAAGGAAAACCATTTCATTTTAAAAATATTTTTGTTGATTATATTAATATTATGCGTAATTACCGTAATCCTAATACGGAAAATACGTATATGAAAATTAAACAAATTGCAGAAGATTTGCGTGCTATGGGTATTAAACATAATTGGACTGTAATTACTGCTACGCAAACGAATAGGTCTCAATTTGATACAAATGACATTAATGGTTCTAATGTCTCGGAATCTACAGCACTTATAGCCACTGTTGATCTCATGTTTGGTATCATTGCTTCACCCGAAATGCGCAACAATAATAAGTATGTACTTAAATGTATGTATAATCGTGTAGCAAGAAAAGATGGATATAAAAAGGATTTCAACCTGTCTGTTGATTATCTTCGAATAGTAGAAGACCCTAATGAAGCATATCGTGATAGTGAAGTTTATGTACCATCTACCGGAAGGATAAATACAGCAGATTATAAATATGACAACCCATCAGCACAATCTTCCGACAACCCCAACACAAACAACAAACAAAACAATCAAAGCACAGCATCCACAATGGTGGTAAACTCGATGCCACTAATTACCGCATCAACCACAACACCGCCAAATCCATTAATACGCAATGTTGTTAATATCACCGGTAACGGGTTGTTTGATAAAAAATAAATTAATTTATTTAAATGGAATTTAATGGCAATACTGAAATTATTAATAATTCATATGAGGATATAGATTACACAGCGGATCGCTTTACACAGAGTACTTTAACTATAGATCCTGCGATTAGTGATAATTATAAAGAAGTTCTTTCGGAAGATATGGAAGAAGTTTATAATTTGAAACAGTTAGATGAAACTTTAAATGAATTATATGAAAATTCACCATGGTATGGAAAATATGGAAGAAACATAAAGAAAATTGAAAGAGGTGATATTTATGATATCTATTATTATTTTAAAGAAAGATTAGAAAATATGAAAATGTATAGTATAATGCATATTTTTTGTTCCATTTGTGAATTTTTTGATTTTAATTATAAATATGTTTACAATGAAATAGTCTCTTTACGTGACAAAGCCTGCATATTGGAGGCTTTGGAAGAAAAGTATGGACTTGAAAATTATTTTAGTCAATCTGTTAAATTGTTTTAATATGTTTGATAAGGTTATTTTGATAGGAGATGTTCATTATGGTGTACATGCTTCCTCTTTAGAATGGGTTGAAAATATCAATTCTTATTTTTATAATTTTTTTATACCACTTGTAGAAAAAGAAAAAACAGAGCATACTTGTGTAATTTTTCTTGGTGATTATTTTGATAATAGACAAAATCTTGATATTAATGTTATGAATAATGCGATTAAGGTAATTAAAGAATTATCTTATATCGTTCCTGTGTATATGATATTAGGTAATCATGATATATATCGTAAGGCTACAATAGAGACCCATTCGCTGCGTTGTCTTGAAAATATACCAAATGTATATCTTATAGATAAAAATGGCTTAGATGAGATAAAAATGGTAAATAATGAGAAAATTACAATGCTATCATGGGTGGGTGATTATGAAAAAGAGACATCACTTATTGATAAAATTAAAAAGAATTCTCGTTTTATTTTAATGCATACAGATGTTTGTGGTATGAAATACGATAATGGTAGAAATATTACAGAAGGTGCTGTTGCAAAACTAAATAAAAGTCATTGTAAGATATATTCAGGTCATATTCATAAAAGACAAGAATCTAAAACAGTTACATATATAGGTTCACCTTATCATATTGATAGAAAAGATAAAGGCAATCAGAAAGGTATATATATACTTTATAATGAAGGTGAAGAAATTATTGAAAAGTTTGTTCCTAATACTTTTTCACCTATGTTTATAGAGCCAGTAATGACATTGGAAAATAATGAATGGAAATTAAATATTCCATTAGAGAATATTACCAATAATTATGTTGAGGTTTACATGGAGCAATATGTTGCAGATGCAATTAATCAAAGCAAAGTACAAGAAGTTCTTATGAAATACAAACCCAAATCTCTTACTTTTTGTGTTATTCAGTTTGATAATCAAATTAATGTTGATATTGATATTAAAGAAAAAACTGATGTGAATGTTGTATTTGAGAAAACTGTTGATGATATGCAAATTTCAGATGAGCAAAAAGATGAACTTATAAAAATAAACAACGAATATATCAAAACCGCATTTAATGAACTTGGATTGAAATGAAGATAAAGTGTATAAGATGGCGTAACATATTTAGTTACGGTAATAAAGAAGAGGTTATTAATTTTAGTGATGAAGGTGCTTTGTGGCAATTATCGGGTATCTCAGGGGCAGGTAAATCATCTTTATTAAGCATACCTAAATTATTGTTATATGGAAAAACGGAAGATGATAAAGGGAAACCTATAAGTGTTAATGAGATTTCTAATTGGGTTAACGGTAAAGGATGGATACAAGGAGAAATAGAATCTGATAATGATTTATATGTGGTTGAACGTACTTTTTCTCCCAGTTCTCTTATTGTTTATAAAAATGGTGAACAGATAGACAGAGCGGGTAAAAAAGATATGCAAAATATTATAGATACTGAAATACTGAAAGGTATGTCTTATCATATATTTACAAATCTTATGACTTTGTCTCTTAATGGTGGTAAATCTTTTATTTCAATGACACCAAGTGATAAACGTGAAATAATAGATAAAATATTTTCATTGGAAATTATTAATAAAGTATATGAATATATTAAACGTGATAAAAAAGAAATAGGTAATGCTATAAATATAGCCAATAGTCAAATTAACACTATAAATTCTAATATTAAACTTTCAGAGCAGAAACTTGTAGATTTAAAAACACAAGTAGAAACTTTTAATGCTGAGAAAATATCTGAATTAGAGAAATCAATTAAAGAATATAATGAAAGATTGTTAAAGTTAGATAATTTATATAAAGAACAAGTAGAGCAAAAGCAAAACGCTGAGAAAAAATCAAAGGATGCTTATGTTGCTGTACAAAATGCTTATGCTGATGTTTTTCAAAATAAAATGAATGTAAATTCGATAGAAGAAAAAATTAAACTTTTTTCTCAAAGTAAGTGTCCAACATGCGGTACACCTTTTACCGGTGATTCGTTTGATATGCTTAGAGAGTCTTTACAAATAGAACTTATTAATGCAAATCAAAAACGTGATGATTCTGAAAAATTTTATAACGATTTAGTGCAATATAAAGCGGATATTGATACTATTATATCTAATTTTTCTAATAATATTAACAAGATTAATGATAAGAAGATAAATCTTGAAAAAGAAAAACAATCTGTTGTTACATCACTAAACCATATCAATCAAAATATGAAAGGTGGTTTGGAATATAATGCGATAGAGCAGATAATAGAAGAAAATAAAAAAACAAAAAAAGAAGTGGAATCTGATATTATTAATTCAAATTCCAAAATGAGTATTCTTGATATTATGGATAAACTTTATTCTTCTGATGGAATAAAACGTATAATGATGCAAGATAATTTACCATTATTAAATGCTGATATTGCAAAAACCTTACAGGATATTCATTTTCCATACCAGTTAGAGTTTGATGATAATTTTGATTCACATATTAAATATTTAGGAAAAGATGTCAAAGCCCCCAATCTTTCAACAGGTGAACACAAAAAGATAGATGCTGCCGTTGTATGTGCATTGCTTATATTTTTAAAGAGAAGATATCCTCAAGTTAATCTTGTTTGTCTTGATGAAACGGTTAGTAGTCTTGATTATGAAAGCTCAAGTAATGTTATAGCAAAACTAAAAGAACTTGCAAAGGAAATGAATATTCATATTTTTATTGTAAGCCACACACAATTAAATGAGAGTTTATTTGATAAAAAAATTACAGTTACTAAAAATTCAGGTTTTAGCGAAATAACTATTAATTAATATGTCATTGAAAAATTTATATTCTATAACACCGAAGGAAAAAGCAAAATTAGAAGGTAAGACAGTATGCATTCAGGAAAAAATGGATATGCCGCACGTGTGGATACGGATTAATGAAGATGGTGTTATATTTTTAAGAGAACGACAACCCATAACAGAAGTAGATAGAATTCTTGATGATACATATAGTAAAATTCAGAACGAACTTATTGATGACAATTTTACAGAAGAAGTTATTAATAATATATTGAATTTTTGCGGACCATGCGATCTTAAAATATTTTATTTACCTAATAAGCAACCATATCATATCGAATATGAGTATTTATATGAACATGATAAACGATATTTTTTATCAGATTTATGGTTTTTGGGTAAAAGAGAATGTAAGGATAAAAAATTTGAATATCTTAACAGGATAGTAGATTTGGTAAATTGTCCAAAATTTATACATTTAAATATATCTATTTTTACATGGGATAAAAAATGTAATGATTTATTATCAGAGTATATTATTCAGGGCAAGGAAGGGTTTGATTTTATTTCTAATTTTTCATTTGATTATAATATTATCAGTCATAAAAAATTTTTTGAATCTTTAGGATATATTATTAAAACCGAACAGCAATCGTGGCAGATTTTAAATTTTGATTATCCTCATGAAACGATTGATAAAACACATTCGGATATTCGTAAGACAATTTTAAGTGATTTTATTGAAAAGGTTTTATCTGATGAAGAATTTATGAATACATTGCCACTTTTTATAGATGGACGTAAAGAAAAAAAGTATTCTTATGAAAGAATTTATTTAGATGTTATTCAAAAAATGTTTTTACGTTATATCGAAACATCATCATTAATAATAGATAATGGTTATAAAGACGAAGACCTTCGTCCACAAATACCTCGTTGTTTTACGTATATTAATTCACTTGATATGAATTATGTAACCAATGATATGGTAAAAGTAACATGTTTATATAACAGAACAATGCAAGAATTATTACGTTTGCTGATACATAGTTTTTATCGTATCAATGCTTATACATTTTATCATTTTAATGAATTTGAAACCAAAAAGATAAGTAAATTTTTAATATTATTTTCTTAATGTTTAAATAAATTTTTTAATCCTTTTAAAAAATATAAGATAATAATTATGAATACAGATTAAAAAATAAATTCAAAGTTTAACATTTAAAAAGAAAAAAAGTTTATAAGTTTAAAAAAGTAGTAAATTTAAAAAAATTCAAAAAATGTCAGAAAGTTTAAATATTTTTAATCCGTTGGGTGCTGTTGAGAACCCTCGTTCTGTTAATACAGATCTTTACAAAGTAAGTTTCAAAGATGGTAAAAATGGTATATATACCGCTAAGGTGAGATTTGTACCTTGGGTAAATAATCCTGCTCGTTGTATTGTTGATAAGCAAGTTTGTTGGGTTAAAGACCCTGTTAGCAATAGGGCTATGTATGTAGATGACCCACGTAGCATAGGGGAGTATTCACCTGTTACTGATATGTTTTTTAAGTTATATAATACAAAGGTAGGTATGTTTGTAGATTATGCTAAGAAAAATTTATCTTCAAAACTTCAATATGCCTCACTTGTTCAGATTATTGAAGATGAACAACACCCTGAATTGGTTGGTCAGATTAAAGTTTTTATTTATGGTAAAAAGATTTGGCAAAAGATATATGATCAGGAACATCTTCCTAATGTACCGCCTGTAAATCCTTTCCACCCTATTGATGGTAAAGTTTTTTATATTCGTTGTGTGGAGCAAAGCGGATTTAATAATTTTGATCAATCTATGTTTTTAGATAAGGGTAATACAAGTAGTGCAATGTATATACCTACTATGGATGGTAGTAATTGGGAACAGGTTACCAATTCAACAGATCAGAACAGGGTTGTAGAATATCTTAGAATGGCATCTCCTGATTTGAGTAAATATGAATATCAGCCTTGGACACAGGAACAAACTAATTTTGTTAATGAAGCATTGCAACAAGCGAATATATTTTTTAATAATGGAACAAATCAAACAAATATGTCAGTTCTTAAGGGTGGTATGCAAGGTGATATGCAATATGTACCTCAACCTTCATTTCCAGGTGCAGTAATGCCTCAACCAAACACAGCAACACCTCAACCAATTCAATCCATTCCTCCAATGCCACAGCCTACCACTCCACAAAACAATTCATCTGAAGGTTTTTCAATAGGTTCAATTCCAAGTAGTGGAATAACACCTGGAGCAATGCCACCACAACCACAACAGGGCATTACAGGGGTAAAACTCCCACCAAGTATGAATCAACCACAACCACAAATCCAACAACAAACTGGTAGTATAGGTGGTAATCTTGATGATATTCTTAATTCAATTTAATAATATATAATATACAATATTTTTTAATCTGTATATAAAAAATGGAGGATGATTTCCTCCATTTTTTATTTTAGCGAATGAAATGTATAATCTTCTTTCTTTCTCTTCTTTATATTTCTTATTATATTATTATTTTCTTTGATGTATGATGAAATATTATGTATTTTATCATCCAAATTGTCTAAATCTGATTTGATTTTAGTTATTTCAGCATCTAATGCCGCTATAGATGGTTGGTAAGCAAGAGATATTACTTTTTGTTGTGAATTTATAACCTGTTTTAAAGTTTTTTTCAGTGTATCTACTAAAATATTTAACGGTATAAGTACAGAGGCTTTAGTATTACTCATATTTACAAATAATATTAATGGCATCGGAAACATACCACAAATACCCATTCCAAACACTACAGTTACTCTTCCAGATAACACAAAAATAGGTAACATTATTATAGGTAATATCACGGGTGCTCCCGCAACAATCATTCCCGTTCCCCAATATATAGGTAACATACAATTTACTATTGTTGCTATCGACAGGTATCTTAACCAGTAAGGAAACTGATTAGGGCCGTAAGCACTTTTTAAATATTTTAATGTATTATAATATTCATCACTATTATCTGATATATCAAAATCAAATGATTCCCTTTGAATTTTTTTAAGCATATTTTCAGAATCATTTTTTTCATATTTAAGAAATACATAATCATAATATTCATTCTTGTATACTATTTGTGATTCTGCCCCCCAAGGTATTTCTTTGAAAGAATCAAAAAGATGTGGATCGTTTACAGCATTTCCGTTTTTTCGATACCATGTTATTACTTCTTTTCCGAGTTGTTCCATTTCATATGCTTCGCTTTGTGTTATTCTCTGTAAGGTTTTTAAATATGGTTTTAACACAGCCATAGCCGCAATCATAATAGGATCAACGGGTATAAGTTCTTCAAAATATTGATCTATTATAACACCAGATGTTTCGTGTAACAAGGCAAAAGCAGTTATTATACCACGATTTGCAACGGATGTTTCATAAATTGTATCATCTTTAATACTTATTTCTATATTGCGGAGCATACAAAAATTATATGCTATTTTTCTTAAATCACTATCCATTGACATATCGGTATCATCTGTGCTTCCTGATTTTAATAATGCTTTGATATCTATATTATCTGAATATTCAATGGTTTTTGTTGCGGGAGTTTTATAATGACATACTGTTTTAAGATAATCATATACTTTTTGATACATAGATACAGCATTTTCATCTATTACTGCTGCTTCTAAAATTTCCTCTGTATCATTAGTATAGTAATCATATAAGAATATGTTTTTCAAACGGTCATAATATCCTTCTTTAGGGTTCCAATATTTAATTAATGTTTTTTTACATAAAATATTGAATTTTGTTATAAGGTCGGGTAGGTTACTTTCATTTTTTTCCACCTTACTACGAGTACCTATGAATTTGCATATAAGTTTAAACATTTTTACAATATATGGGTTTTTGTCATCATATCTGAATTTTTCTTCATCAAGCAAAAAATCCATATATTCATCACAAAGCATATAATCACTTATACGTCCTAATGTTTTATAACCCATTTGATTATAATTGTTATATAATTCTATAATTTGTTCAAATGTTTCGTTTTTATACTCATCCAATTTATCTTTAAGCAGATTAAGTTTGGATTTTCGTGCAAATGCTTCAACTGTATCTTTGGCGCACGCTTTCTTTACTTTTTTCTCGTATTTTTTCTGTATTTTACGACCCTCTTTTCTATATGTTTTAATATATTTTTGTGATGTTACTGGTACACCGGCTTTTTTATTTCTTGCTATAGCAGGAATACGAAGTTCAAGAAGATAATCTTTTATAAAAGTGGTTATATTTGCGTTATCGTTAAAAATATCACATATATTTTCCATTTCTTTGTTATTATATTTAGATAAAAGATTATCGGTATCTAAATTGGGTAGTTCATCTATATAATCAGCAATAAAGTAATTTTTTGTTTTTTCAATTACCAAACCTCTTATTTGAGACTTAACGGGTAAATCCTCAATTACACCGATATTTTGATTAAATGATATTTCGGTGCCTGTTTTAACATTTATACGATGTCGATAGCCACTATCAAATTCCACAATTATTCCTTTAGAAGATTTTAAAGGAGAAATATTATCTAAGTTTTTAAAATTTGTTTCTTCAACAGGTGGACATAAACTTATTCGACATTCATTATCATTACTATCATTATTTTTGGATATGTCTTCTTCTATACTATATGAAAAATTATTCTTTTTTTCTTGACACCATGTAGGAATATATGAAATAGAATTACCAGAATCTGGAAGTTGCTGTTTTATTTGATTTATAAAATCATCAGTATTTGTAGTCATTATACTGCTATCAGGTAATTGTATTTCGGGAGAACCCGCTTCGATGGTATTTTCTTTGTTCATTTTAAAAGTGAACATGCAACCCAAAAAAGCACCTAATAAAGGTAAAAGTGTTTTTATAAAATTGGTAAAGTTATCACCATCAATCTTAATCATTTTAGTATAATTTTTAAGTTTGACGATGGTTATTTGCCATTGTTCTTGTGTGATACTATCAAAATTCTTAAGATTGTTGACAAGTTCCTTTAAAAGATCACCTTGAATAATTTTAGCAATAGCAGATTTTTCCTTGTTGCTAAGTCCTGCTACTTTGCGTTTAATTTCAAGCAGTAATTCTTCATCGTTATATTCTAATTCATTCTCCATCTTATTCGAATAATGGGTCTAAAGAAAACCCCAAATAATTACAAAGTCCTATTACCAAGCAAACATAATTTCTCGTTTCAAGTGGCATACGCTTCCACACATCCCATAAAGTTGCATTACTTCCAGCCTTTGTAATGGCTTTAGAAACATTACCTCCACCCCAGTTATAAGCTGCTGCAACCAAAAGCCAGTTATAAATTTTCTTCCTGCTTTTTCTTGTATCGCGTAAAAGTTTTGCAGCGGCTATAGTAGAAGCCTCCAATTCATCTCTTTTGTCGTAAGTAGAGACTATATCATAATTTTTACTGTTATATTTATTATAATCCGCCCCAAGACCTGATTTTAAGGCAAGTTGAAGCAACCCATAATCTTGTGCTGTCAAACGTATAAATTGCCACATACCTTTAGCGGTGGCACTGTTTTCTTTAGAAATATTTACAACATTTGATTCTATAATACTTAATACAGATAATTGTGTGGGTACGTTATAATTTTGAAATGTTTTAAAAAAGAATGCTTTATTGTCGTTATACCTGTCTATTATTGATTGATCAGGTACCCCTTTAGTAAATCTAGTTTTCATTGCATTGTTGATGTTGGTAGACATCCATGATGGTATTTCATATCCATTACCAGATGATATAATTACATCGTAATCTTCATCGTTACCATTATCCATGTTATTAGGGTTGTTGCTATTAGTATTATTATAATTATTTGAACTACTATATTGTTCATTTATTCTTTCTAATCTTGCTTTAATCAACTCTAATTCACGTGCAAGTTTTTTCTCATAATATTCTTCGGCTAAATCATCTTCATCGCTTCTATCATTTACTTGTGTTTCAACGGTTTCGATAACGGGATCCATTAATGGTCCAACAACAATATTATAATCATCTGTACTTTTATGAATTTCCATATTAATTTCTTTTTTAAGACCCATAACAGTGTTTTTCATTTTATCTATTGGAGTTGATATACCCGTTTTAACCGCTTCTATTATTTTGCTTGGAAATTTACACAAATCTGTAGTAGCATACCCAATAGCAGTAATAATATTTGGTGATGAACCCGAAATGTCGTCATCATAAGGACTCTTAATTAGATTACGTGTATTGTGTATCTTTTTTAAAACATCGTTTATTTTATCTTTAAGTAACGGTATATTATTTTTCTTTCTAAAATTTTTAACACCTGACACCCATGCATCCATTTCTAATTCAGGAACCATACCATAATCCATCCATCCTTCATCAACCAATACATCATTTATGTATTTTTGATAATTATACATGGCATTTGCGCGCATTTCCGAAATTTCATATTTTATAATAGGTTTAGCAAGTTTACTATTATAGTTATTAATATAGTCCATAACAGCCGTTAACCATTCTTCCAAATCTTCTGAAGGGATATTTGAATATCGTTCCATAATATTCCGTTCAGATTCCCATGTATAATTATTATTGTCGGAATTAAAGGTATAATATTCATTTGTTTCGCTATAAATCATTTGCGAAACATTATTTTTGGGTTTTATTTTAGCATCTGAAATAGTATAACTCATAATTAATCTTTTTCTATCACTGTGCGCATACACCAATAAGCATCCGCCAAATCATCCACACATTGAATCCATGCGGTTTTCTTTTTTAGTTTTTCTGGTGTATTTTTTATTGTTATATTAAAATTATGTCCCTGTTCCGCTATTCCGGCAGATTTAATCATATCCTCTTTACCCATACCTCTTTTTGAACAACCAGCCGTTTTTTTAATTGTAATAGGTGCAAAAGTGCGAAAATCTTTAAACCCCGCATCTATAAGATGACTCATTAAAATATATTTGTAACCTGATAAATCTAAAACTGCATTGCCAGATGATGCAAAGGAAAAACCTTCGTTTGCTATAATGGTTTCGTCGATAGTGTGAACGGTATTTTCTAAAGTTTGAATAATATAAGATACAATCGTGTTTGCTAAATTTTTAGCACGTGTTACTTGTTCTATAATTAGTTCAGAATCTGAAAGTGTATTATTTTTAGAAATAGGATTTAAGTTTCTATTAAATATTTGAATATCAGCGGCTTTTAATTTGTCAAATGTTATATTATCTATTTTAGCAGGGAAAACCGCATAAGAAATTTTATTATCTATATATGCACATATTGCAGGTTTACTACATGAAAAGTCAAAGGCAAAAATAGGTTTATTCATTAATAGTAAATAAATTTTTATATTTATTATTATAATTTATATTATCTAAATTTTTATAATTTATGAATAATCCTTTAATAATAAGAATATTAAAATGTTATGATGAAATATGTTGTTTAAATATTATTTAGAACCAATTGTTTTAATTTAAATAAATAATTAAAATTAGAAAATAAATTTATAATTATGAATAATATAAAATTATTAGAAGATGAAAAGTCAATTATAAATGCAAATGATACATCTGAAAAATCTTCAGATAGTTTACTTTCAAAATGGGTTGATAAAATATGGGATAATGTTTGTATTCAAAAACAAACAGGGTGGACAAGATTTGTTTCTTCTATAAGTTCTAATCATACTATAAAGGGTAGATTTAGAAAAGTTACACGGCTTTTATCTGATATGCAAATAAACTTTTACAAAAATGAAGCAGGTGTTAATGTTGATAAATTGATAGAAAAAAAATTAAACATTTTTAAAAGAAAAGATAGGCAATCTAAAAGTGTTGTTATGGGATTGATACCTTTTTGTGAAAAGTTTAAAAATGAAATAACTGTAGATTATGAAATCGCATGTGAATTATATAATAAAATGATAACCGCAGCACAAGAAGATACAAAAAGTAATAATAAAATAGGCGAATCGGTTACTTATACTTCTTTTAGTAAAGCATTAAAAAATAAATTAAACGAATCCGAGGAATCAAATAATATTTCTGCTATAGATTTTAATAAAGTTGGACCTAATTTAATTGTTCGTGATGGTCAATTTTGTTTAAAGGGTGATGATTCTGATATGGTAATTCAGGTTACCTCTAAATCTACTCGCGAAATGTGTTATATTATTTTAAATAATTTTTTTGATAAGTATATTGATTTTCAAACTTTAGGTGAAAAAACTTTATCTGAAATTAATGATATTGATGATATTAACGATGAAACAATTGCTAAATATAAAAAACTTATAAGTTTATACGCTACTCCAAATGAAAAAGATATGGTTAAAATGTTTACTCGTATAGAAAAACAATTTCGCAATATGTGTAATCATTATTATAGTATGGGTAATGCTTTTATTAGAAATTTTAAAAAATATACTAAAATTGAAAATGGTAACGAAAAACAAGATAATCGTTTAGCTGTTTCATATGAAAAGCTTTCATCCTTATGGGATAATCAGAAAGATGTTTTAGAACATGCTTTTTCTTATATTATCAATGAAATCATAAATAGTAGTAAGTATAAGGATTATGTAAATTTTATAGCGGATAAGGTTTTACCAATTCTTAAAACTGGTTTTGCAGGTGATGCGGATTATGTATTAAATGTTATGCCCAAAGAGGGTGATTATTATATAGTTTCTCAAACTGGTAAAAATAAAAATACTGGCAATAATGCTATTATTAAAATTACAAAAAATTTTGATGAGGAAAACAAAACCCTTGATTTTGATAATATAGGTTTGATTAAATGTGAACTTGAGTTAAATTCTGATGGTAGTTATAAAATTAAAAATTTAAAAGACTTAAATAATATAGTTTATACAAATAAAAAATATCAAAATATAAAATATTCTACATTTTTATCTTTAGACCCTCGTTATATTTCTAATTTTGATGCAGTTAATAATTATACGGGTATTGCTCCTGAAAAGTTTGAATCGGGTGAAATGCGTGCTACTTCTTTAGATGAAGTGAAAAAAATTGATTCTAATGCATATACAGCAGTTACAAAATGGATTGATAATAATACAAATATTAAAGATAGAAAAAATGCATATGCTTTAATGCAAGTTGTAAATAATAAGTTATATAAAATTGTAGCTGTTGGTGGAGATTTAATAATAATAGATGATAATCAAAATGACAAAGGTGTTATAGATATGGGATATGTTGAAGTCGTTGAACCAAATATAAAAAATAATAATGATTCTGATTCAAAACAAAATTCGAATAATGAACCTGATAAAACTGAAGACAATGATTCTGAACCAAATGAAAAAAATAATAATGATGAACAAAAAACAGTTTATTTATTAGGTGATAAAAATGAAGAAATAGATGTTAATAATAAAAATTCACAACAATTTTCTTCTCAAAAAGTAGAACATTTTAATGAAAACAGTGAGAATAAAGATGATAAAGAGGATAACAAGAACGAAAATAGTGATAACACCCTACGAGGTTTATATATAAATTTGGGAGAAAATCAAGATGTTTTAATAGTTGGTTTTGAAAAGAAAAAGACGGAGTATTTAGCAGAATATAATGGATTTAAAATTTGTACAATTTTTAATAATGAAGTATTGAAAGTTGAAAAATATTATATAGAAGATAATAAGGATATAAATCCTTTAAATGTTTTAAAAAGCAAAACATTTACAGATAATAATGGGAATGAAATAAATTTTAAAGAAGTTGTTGATTTTAATAAACTAAATTCTAAATATCTTACTTATTGGTTTGATAGATTAATAAATGATAAAATTGGGAAAGAAGAAAAATACAAATGGGTAAAAGAGGAAGATATTAATTCAAAAGTACAAACATTTTTAAATGATAATACCTCTGAAAAATCCAATAAAGATGAAGAAATAGTTTCTGAATTTAAAAAATATTGTTCTGCTCTTTTATCTGGTATAACATTTCCTAATGAACAGGAATCCAAGCAAGGTGAAGTTAAAAAGCAAGGTGAAGAAGAAGTTCAATCTAATAATATTACATCTAATTCTCAAAAATCTAATAATACGGATGAAATTAATAATCAAGAAAAAGACAAAAGCGAAAATGTTGATATATCAAAAAAATCTGTTAATTTAATAACAGAATTAGATGGAGTTTTTCAACCCGATGATAGGTATAAACAATCTAATAATATTACAAATAATTATACGAATATTAAAAGTGAACCTATTGAGATTTCTAAAGATTTAATAGAAGAATTTTCTAAACATCAAATAGAAATTAAATTAGAAAATAATAGTTTATGGATAACATTTAAGAGATTTGAGATAGATTATAAAGAAGAAAAGAAAATACCTATTTCGTGTCGTATTAGATTCATTAAAAAAACAGAAAATTTAAATGATTATACGTTATTAATGACCGCACGTAAAAACACGGAAATAACAATATGTTCGTATAGACATAATGATGATAAACAAAGAAATCAAGCAGGTTATAGGTTAGCAGAATATATTTTGTGGTCATGGAAAGATGTTAATAATGTTATTATTGATACTGAAACTAACAAAAAAGAAGTTTTAAATAGTAGCGTTCAAGAATCTATCAAGTTTAATATTCAATATAATATCAATAATAAAATTATTGAATCCGCTGCTTTTAATACAGGTATCAACCGTAAAATAACATCTGATAAAGATAGTTCTAAGTATTATATATTTTCTGAATGTGTTTGGAGTACGGGTAATGATATGATAACTAAGAAAACTTTAGCAAATAAAATTAAAGGTATTCTTAGAACACGTAATAATAAGATTGATTTATTGGAATATGCTAAAGCAAATGATAATGTACAAATGAGTAATATATTTGAAAATATGAATTATTTTGTTAAAAATCCAGGTAATTTATATTCAATAGTTGGGTGTTCATTATACGAATGTGCTGTGGCTGTTAAATTTAATAATAATGGTGTTATTTCTAATGTGATACCAATTGGTATTACTAAAATTAATTAATCTAAAATGATTGTTAAAGGTTTATATAATACTAATATAACCAATTATAACCATAATAATGACGTTTCTATACAAGACGTATTAGAATCATTTGCTAATATAGAAACGTCCTTGTATGAGTTTGGAATATGCAAAAAAACGGATTTAAATAAAGCGTCTATACTTACAGAATCATATATTAGAAAAAATAGAGGAAATCCTGAAAATAATTTATTTGTACGCAAATTAAAACTTTTCAATAATTTTTATGATTTAATAAATAATTCAAGATTAAACGAGTGGATGCAAAGGGGATTTGATACATTTGATGAGTTTTCTTCTGATTCTCTCATTATAAATACACCCAAACGCAAGTATAAATTCATTAAAAAAGAATCACCATGTAATAAGATTATTTTTAAGGATGGATGTATGTTTGCAGGTAAAAGATTTTCAGATGGTGAAATTATAGAAGAAGCTCCTATGAGAATAATACACGTTGAGGACACATACAGCAAATCAATTCGTGACCTTACTTTTGAGGTGGATGGTGAAAAGGGTTTATATGCTATACCATTTGGATATGCAGGATATTATCGTGTTGATGAAACCTCTCCTAATGCATCATATGATTTTGTATATGAACCAGAAACCGGAAAGGGATATGTTGTAATACGTGCTTTGAAACCTATAATGAAAAACGATGAGATAACTATTATAAAAGATAGGAATAAGTTTTCAGAGAAAAAGTATGACAGGTTTACTGCTGCTAACGGATATGTTCGTGAAGTGCCAGTTAAAAATTTTCGCTTCATTTAAATACTTTTTTCAAAGATAAATAAAAAAAGAAAGAATTTTTATATACAATGAATTCATATAATGACGCATATAATAAAAGTAGACGTGACGCTAAGGTACATAACCTTAAAATCTATGAAGAACAGCGCATAGATCTTGTTAACGCTATTAAGAAAGAATACTGCATATCTGATTTGTCCACTTTGTCAGAAGGAAAAAAGCAGGCGGTTCGTAATTTAATTACTGAAATGTGGTCTCCAAAAACTGGTTTAAACAAAAAAGGTGAAGATTTTATACAAAATGGAAATATTCCGTTAAATGAATCATCTGACTCGTCTCAAATAAAAAGAGATTATGTTAAGAAGGTAAATGTTTTATTAGATAATAAATTTGCAGTAAACCCTCTTTTTAACAAATCTGATGCGCGTAATTTAGCAGAAATAAAAGAAGATATCGAGAAAAAAATAGGTAGAAAACTTGATGCTAAGACAGAGTATCGCCTATGGTTTTATGATGCAGTGTGTGCATATGTAAACAAGCATCTTAAGGATATATTTTCAAAATAATATTAGGAGGATTTAAAGTATGGCAAAATTTAATAAAGATACTTTTTTAAATGATATAACAACTAAAGTTCAGTCCGCTATAGATAAAAATCTTATTACTCGTGAAGATGTGCAGGCAAATGAACTTGAAAGGTTGCACGGGTTTATACAATATGAACTTTTGCAGTATATAGAAGATCGTAAGTTTGCTATTGATGTACTTAAGGATTTTAATTATGATGAAAAAGTGCCATGGGAAAATTTACAAGAAGAATATGGTGTATTCAAATCTTTGCTTGATATAGCACTTGTAAACTTATGGAAATTTTTAACTGCAGAAGGTGCTACTAAATTTGAATATTACAATCATGACAATAAACAAGATGGTAAACCCATGTTGGATATTATTCATGATATGGAAGATTTACCTAACCCTGAGAAAATGAATGTGTCTGATGACACTTTATACGATCCACGTAATCATAGGAATTCGGATATGTTTAACAGGAATGAAGATGAAACAGAACAGAATATTCCACATCGAAAAATAAGACTTGCTAAATAAAATCGTCTTAGAGTAATCTCAATGTAATTTTAACTATTTGATACATAGCGGGAAATCAACTTTTAAGTGGGTTTCTCGCTAAACTTTTTTAATACGGCAAATTTTGTCGTACATAGAAAATATTATCTTTTTTCAATTCTTTTTATATAAAATCGGATATAGTTTATAAATAGTAAAACATAAAATTTTAATCTGCATTAATTTATGAATAACATAGGAAATAATGTTACAAAAAGAAACGGATCACACGAGCCATATACTCCGTTAAAAATTAAGAAATCAATGAAAAGCGCATTTGAGGCTTCACACAAAGAAATACACGAAGATCTATTGGATAATATTGTAGATAACATAAACATTTATGATGGTATTAATGTTGAAAATATCCAAGATCAGGTGGAAACAATGCTAATGAAAGAAGGTTTTTATGACGTGGCAAAAAATTATATATTATACAGGCAAAAACATGAATCAGATAGAGAGATAAGTAAACGTGTTCAATTCTTAACAGATTATTGTAATGCATCTAATGCTGCCACAGGTTCTAAATATGATTCAAATGCTAATGTCGAACAAAAAAATGTTGCTACTTTAATAGGGGAAATTCCAAAGGAAATGTTTATTAGAATTAATCGCAGAATTCTTACAGACCAAATTAAGAAAAAATATGGTAAGGAATTAGCCGAGAAATATCTTAATCTTCTTAACGGACATTTTATCTACAAAAATGATGAAACCTCGCTTGCGAATTATACATATTGTGCGCAAGAAGTAATAAATGTACTGTATAAAGGTAAAAAATATCTTTTATCATTTGAACAATTATATAATCTTTGTGAAGAGGAAGAGCAATTTGTAGATAAAAACAAAATCGTTTATATAAAGTATCCAAAAGATATGCAAATTATTGATAAGGACGGGTATACGGAAGTTCAAAGACTTATTCGTAAAAAGAGGCACAGAGATTTGGTAAGGGTTAAGACTGCTTTTGGCGAAGATATTATTGTTACGGATAATCACCCTATGATTGTTAGTGAAAATGTAGAAGATACTGTTGACGCGATAAATGTATTAGGCAAAAAACAGTTTAGATCTCATAGTCAGTCTTTTTTCGGTAATATCGAAAAGATTGATGTAAAGTCATTTGCCTCTGATATTATCAAGGAAGAATGGGAGGATACGTATACCGTACAGTCCAATAAAAACTGTAAAATTTTTACTTGTCCGAAAACGATAGAATTGGATGAAGAACTGGGTTATCTTGTAGGATTTTTTATAGGAGACGGCAATTTCAGGTATAATGAAAACGTACGGAACGACTATATAAACATTTCCCAAAAGGAGAAAGAAACGCTTATTCGCCTGGGCTCTATAGCCAGTAAAAAATTCGGTGCGCAAAACGCAATAATAGAAAAGCCTGGCACTACGAATTGTAATGTGCTTTCTATAAGCAGTCCCATACTTGTCAGACTACTGTCGGATATATTTAAAATAGGGCATTTAGCACAAAATAAAACAATGCCTATCAATATATACGAATACAATAAAAATTTTGCTATCGGTATTATTGAAGGATTGATTGACAGCGACGGCACTGTTACCTCTGGCAAAGCTTTTTGCATAAGGACATCTTCAAGGACGCTTAATATGCAGTTGTCTGATGTTTTGAGGACTCTCGGATATGGCGTTTCCAACACCACAATGAAAAGCAAGTTCGGATGCAACGATTTGATACAAACGAAATACCAGATTTTCGGAGTTACTTTCGCAGAAAAGCAGAACACACCAGATCTTAAGCTTAGTTATAAGTTTGGTAAATCAGAGAAACATTCGGATAAGTATATGAAATACAATACAGATAAATGGGTGACGGTTACCAATCTTGAACTGATAGACAATGAAAAGTTTCTTGAAAAAAATGAATATATTTATGATATAACCACAGAATCGCATACGTTTATATGTAATAATATATTAGTGCATAATTGCGCCTCGATTACAATGTATCCTTGGCTTATAGGTGGTACAAAGGCTATAGGTGGCAACTCAACAGCACCCACGAATCTTCGTTCTTTTTGCGGTGGATTTATCAATATGGTTTTTATGGTTTCAACAATGCTTTCTGGTGCGTGTGCTACACCTGAATTTTTAATGTATATGAATTATTTTATAGGTCTTGAGTATGGTCGAGATTATTATAAGAATACAGATAAAATTGTTGATTTGTCTGTTAAACAGCGCAGTATAGATAAGGTTATAACAGATTGTTTCGAACAAATATGTTATTCTATTAATCAGCCTACCGGTGCAAGAAATTTCCAATCTGTATTTTGGAATATAGCATACTATGATAAAAATTATTTTGAAGCATTATTTGGTAATTTTTATTTTCCTGATGGTTCACAACCTGATTGGGAGTCTTTAAGTTGGTTGCAGAAACGTTTTATGAAATGGTTTAATGCTGAAAGAAAACGCACAGTTCTTACATTTCCCGTGGAAACTATGGCATTGCTTTCGGAAAATGGTGATATTAAAGATAAGGAATATGCAGATTTTACCGCTGAAATGTATGCTGAAGGACATTCGTTTTTTACCTATGTGAGTGATAATGCAGACTCCCTAAGTTCGTGCTGCTTTGAGGGTGATGAGGTTATACAAATAGAAAAAAATGGAGAGTTTGAATATATAAAAATTTCTAATTTTATAAATTCAATATCCGGTAACACAAACCCTATAGGAGAAAATATCAATACTGGATTTAAAATAAAAGCATATGATTGTAGTGGTAATATGGAGTTAACAGATATTACGGGTATTCTTAAAAAGAAATATACTGGTAATATGTACACATTTGAAACGGCAAATAATAGCATAACAGTAACAGCAGATCATATACTTATGGTACGTGATAAATTTGGTAATATAAAAGAACTTACTGCAGAAGAAGTAGCAAAAGATATAGAAAATTATGAAATAGCATGTGAATAAAATTTTGTTTTTCATCTTGTTGTTTATAAATAATAAAATTACGACAACAAGATGAAAAACAAATGTAAATGTCCAGTTTGTGGATAGGTAGCAGTACTACCGAATTTACGCTTGTGGACTATCCAACTATGGATGACAGACTTGGAAACAAGGCACTAAAAAGTAGTGGTAGGTTGAAGCAAGAAGTTAATAACGAACAGACAAGTTTGTTCAAGTTTTAATATACTGTTGAATGTAACAAATATGAAATTAAAGATATTATACGCAAATATGTTAAAGAAGCTTTACAAAATAACAATATTTGTTTTTTGTGCGAATCTTGTTCTCGAATAGTTAAATATTATACTGAATTAAATGATTTATCTAACAATAAAAATATTATATTAATATGAAATTTACAGCAATAAAATCAGTATCAGTAACAAAGGTTACTGACAAGGTTGTATATGATATACAATTAAAAGAAAAACATTATTTTTCTGCTAATAATATTATTACACACAATTGTAGATTACGTAATGAATTGAAAGACAATGGTTTCAGTTATACATTAGGTGCTGGTGGTGTATCTACAGGTTCTAAAAGTGTACTCACAATCAATATTAATAGGTGTGTGCAATGTGGTTATAAATTTTATGGTGATAAGTATCTTGATTTTCTTAAAGATGTTATAGATACATGTCATAAAGTGCAGATATGTTATAATGAAAATTTAAAAGAACTTAAAGAAAAGGGTATGTTACCTTTGTTTGATGCGGGTTATATTAATCTTGACAGACAATATCTTACAATAGGTGTTAATGGTTTGGTGGAGGCTGCTGAATTTTTAGGTATTAAAATTACTGATAATGATGATTATCGTAATTTTGTACAGAGTGTTCTCGGATTAATAGAGGAATATAACAAAAAATATTATTCTAAAAAAGATGGTTTAATGTTTAATTGTGAAATGATTCCTGCTGAAAATGTAGGTGTGAAGCACGCAAAATGGGACAAAGAGGATGGATATTTTGTTCCGCGTGATTGCTATAACAGTTATTTTTATATAGTTGAGGATCCTAATACTAATGTGCTTGATAAGTTCCGTTTACATGGAAGAAACTATATTGAACATCTTACAGGTGGTTCAGCATTACATTGTAATCTTGAAGAGCATTTGTCAAAGAATCAATATAGACAATTATTGCGTGTTGCTGCAAAAGAAGGTTGTAATTATTTTACTTTTAATATTCCTAACACTGTATGTAATGATTGTGGACATATCGATAAAAGATATTTGAAAGAGTGTCCACATTGTCATAGTAAAAATATAGACTATCTCACAAGAATCATAGGATACCTAAAAAGAGTAAGCAACTTTAGTGAACCGCGTCAGAAAGAGGCAGCTAAAAGATATTATGCTAATGGAAATAATAATATAGAAAATGCTTAAATATATTTCAACAGATATAGTTTTTCAAGAAGTGCCAGATGAAATAAGTCTGGCACTTAACATTACAGGATGTCCCAATCATTGTCCTGATTGTCATAGTAAATATTTATGGGAAGATAATGGTAGTGAACTTAACGAAGATTCCCTTGATAGGGAAATATCCAAATATTTAAATAATATTACATGTGTGTGTTTTATGGGTGGTGATAATGATAAACATAGTGTATATCGTTTAGCCGAACATACTAAAACAAAATATCCCGAATTAAAGGTGGCGTGGTACTCGGGTTCTAAAGAAATAGATAGTGATTTTGCATGGGATTTTTTTGATTATATAAAAATAGGTCCATTTATTAAGGAATTCGGTCCATTAGATTCTAAATATACAAATCAGTATATGTTGAGAAAATCGGTAGATGGTACATTGGAAAATATAACTTATATTTTTTATAAAAACAAACATGTCAATTTAATTTAAGGAAATTGATATAAATAATATATAACAATCAAGATTGGAGAATTTTAAATATCTCTTCTATTGTTATAAGAATATTCATTGTTTCTGAACGTGAATGTCGGTTTGTTTGTTTGTGAGGCGAAAAACTTTGGTTTTTCGCCTTTTCTTTTATCTATTTTTGTTTTTACACACACAATTAAGTAGATAAATAAAATGAAATTCATTTTTAATTAAATAAATAATAAAATAAATTGTTAAGCATGACTAACAGTAAGATGATATGTGTTACCGGCAAATCAGCCCTGCACAAACTTAATGAAAGTGCTGGGTCAGGTCGGTATATATTAGAAGGCGTGTTTGCCGAATTGGACAAGCTTAACCGTAATTCACGTATATATACAAAAGAAGAATATCTTAAACATTTACAATATCTTCGTGATGATATAAGAAAGGGTGAACCTTTACTTGGCGAACTTGATCATCCGGAAGATAGATTTGAGGTTAAACTTAAAGATGTGTCACACCGAGTATTAGATATTTGGTATGATCAGAATAAAAACGTTGTTATGGGTAAGATAGAATTACTCAATACACCTAATGGTAAATTGGCACAATCTTTAGTAGATCAAGGTATTCCGTTGCATATTAGTTCGAGAGCGGCAGGTAATGTCAATGCGGATAATACTGTTTCTATTCAGCAAATTTATACCTTTGACCTTGTTTGTAAACCAGGTTTTGCTGGTGCGATACTCCATAGAGTCAATGAATCTGTTGGAGGATATAATAATGAAATAATGGGATTTCTCAAAAAATCAAAAAAGATAGAATCTATTAATGAAGCTGCAAATTACGGATTTGTCAAAGAAAGTGTAATGATTTCTGATGTTAATGCAGATGTCAAAATACGTAAAGAGGCTTTGGAAATTATAAAAGAAAATGATAACATTAGAAATATTATGAAAAAGAATTACAAGTCAATTAATGAAGATGACAGCTTTGCTGATTTGTTTGGTTCTGAAGAAGATGATGAACAGAAAGATAAAAAAGGTTCAAAATCTTCAGACGAAGATAACGAAGATGATAGCAAAGAAGATGATGACAGCAAAGATGCTGGTGTCAAAATTTTAAGTGTTACCCCTGAATACGCATCTGATCAAAATAATGATGAAGAAACAGAAGAAAATGATGATGAAGAATCAGAAGAAAATGATGATGAAGAATCAGAAGAAAATGATGATGAAGAATCAGAAGACGAAGAAGATGTTAATAAAGATAAGAAAGAAAAGAAACCCACAGAAGAATGTGATAGGAGAAGCAAGAAAGCAGATCCTAAGAAAGATGGGTTATATGACCAAGATGAACAGTCTAAAAAGACAGAAGATAATACAATTAAAAAACTTGATGATCTTATCGCAGCAGTAGAAGATAATAAGAACGATTCTAAAAAACAAGACGAATGTTCTGGTGCTAAATGCGAATCTTTAATCATGGCTCAATATCCTCTTTCAAGATCTCTTAATGAAAGCAATTTTGCACAGTTTGCCGCATTAAACGAGGAACAGAAATCAAGAGTTACTGCTTATTTGCAAGACCGTGGAATCTATGCTCCTAAGATGATTAATGAAATGTGGAAAAACGGAATTAATTATAAGACATCCGAACCAGTGTGGCTTAAGTATGCTCCTGCTAAATACAAGAGTTTATTTAATGAGGCTCCTCAAAGAGTAAGAGAATCTTTAGCTAATACAGCAGAATATCTTATCTTTGAATCACAGAGAGATGTTAATAATTTTTGGGAAAATTCTGGTCTTGAAACTAAGGCAGAAGCCGCTAAACGCAATAAGCAGTTTATGGATAATCTTCCTAAAATAAATGAAAGCGTTTCGAATAAAAATGCTAATTTACCTTATAGTATTAATCTCATTAACACTATAGCACAAATGGCAGAGATTTATAATTAATTCAAAAGACTTTTTGCAAAAAAACAAGCATTGTTCTAAATAAATAAAAGTGAAAAGTCTAAAATAAAATTAAAAATAACAAAAGACTAAAATGAATTTAAATAAACAAAACACAGCTCTAATCGTTGAATCTTGGGCACCTGCTATTAAGCAGATTACCAACAATCGCGTAAACGAGGAAAACAGAGACAAACTTGAATGGATGTGTCAGTATGCACACAACCACGTTATGGCTCTTAACGAGGAAAACGCATCATGGACTGGTGGTGGTAGTTTTCCATTTCAAACATTGTATAACACAAATGGTATAGGTAATCCAACATTGGCACAGCAGCCAGGTATGACTGCAGCTGATCAGAATTCACCTGCTGCTTTTGGTTCAGGTGACAAGTGGCCATCACTGCTTCATATGGCACTGCAGGTTGCTGCTCGTACAATTGGTTTTGACCTTGTAAACAATTTCCCATTCCAGGGTCCTAGTGGTGTAATTCCATTTATGGATTATGTTTACTCTGGTTCTAAGGGTGCTTATGGTGCAACTTATTCTTATGATGGTGACACTGCTAACCCACAGGTTGCTGTAGGTAACAGAAAGCCTGCTTACGAAACCTATGAAGCACCTCATGCTTTCCGTTGTATTCTTGATGTTGACCCATCAGATGGTAGTATTTCTAAGAAGGATGCAGTTAAGGCTATCGTAGAAGCTTGTGATGCCGATGAATATATCACTATTGGTGATGGTAGCACAGCTGAAATGAGAGTACAGTTCATTGGACTTGCTCGTTTGAATGCTAACCCAATGTTTAAGGTACATCCTGAAGATAAGAATGTTGCTCTTGGTAAGGTATTTGGTCCTAGTGCAAGTATTGATTGTGAAGTTAATGGTGTTAAGTTCACATTGAGAAGACCTAGACTTATCAGTGCTCTTGAAGACCAGATTCTTGGTTTTACAGGTTCAGGTAAGTATGATTCCGATCGTTGGTCAGGTACATACATGGATCCAAAGCATCTTTATGAACCAATGGATCGTGCAACTGGTGAAATGCAGTATCCGAGACAGATGAGTTTGTCAGTATTTACAAAGTATGTAACTGTCGGTACTCAGTCAATCGCTGTTGCTGTAACTCAGGAACAGGTACAAGACCTGCAAAAGCAGTGGGGTATCGATGTTATTAAGTTGGTTGAAAATGCTGCTATTAACGAACTTTCTCAGAGTATTAATAAGCACATTTTGTCAAGACTGTTTGCTCTTGGTTGGAAGAATCACGTTCAGGCTTACGAAGCAGAAGGTGTTAACCTTAATCTTGATATGACAGCCCCTTATGATCCTGCTAATTCAGATGAAGTTGAATTTGCTAGTTATGATGATGAAGGTAATGAGGTTCTTATGAGTATGCCAGTTCCTGGTTATATTAAGTATGGTACCGGCGAATTTGAAAACGCTGACACTATGTTTAAGAAGATTTATACCAATGTTCTTCAGGCTGGTAATTTGGTTATGCAGCGTGGTCGTAGAGGTGCTGCAAATTTCATTGTAACAAACTGGAGAATTGCTACAATGATGCAGTCTAATGCTCAGTATTCATTCTCACCTATTGCTAATACCATTAATCAGAATAATGGTCAGTTGTATCCTGCAGGTACAGTTGCTGGTATGACATTATATGTTGATCCAATGATGCATTCACAGGATACCCGTATATTAGTAGGTAGGAAGGGTGACAAGGATGAACCAGGTGTTGTATTCTGTCCGTATATCCTTGCAGAATCAGTTAAGATGATTTCTGAACATACCGCTGCTCCTAAGGTAATCGTTAAGTCACGTTACAATTTGGTTGACCTTGGTTGGTATCCGCAATTGAACTATGTGACCTTCTATGTAAAGGGTAACGAAACTCTTGTATAATTGATAATCAATAAGTTATCTATAAGGGAAGTCAATTGACTTCCCTTTTTTATTTTCAAAAATTTTAAATATTTTTATTATATCAAAAAATAAATGAATAAAAAATTAATTAAAATAATAAATCTTAACAAGATATATTTTATATAATATTTAAAGATAACTATTTTTTAGTAGAACTAATTTTTAGTAGATAAAATTTTATTATATTAATTAAATACATGACAGATTTAGATGTATTAAAAATAGCGTTTGATAAAAAAGGTAGAGTTAATGCAAAACTTATTTGTCATATTGATAAACCCATAAATTCAGAATTAAAAGAATATCTGATAAATCGATATAATGATATTCCAAAAAATCTTTTTTCGTATAAAGAAGTTTTATATAGAATTTTGCATGGTATAGAAAAACGTCCTGTTTGTGAATGTTGTGGAAGTCCAAACATAGAATTTAGAGGGGTTCACCGAAAAAAAGAACCAAATACATTTCCTAATGGTTTTAAACGAACGTGTTCTTTCGAATGTAGTCGTAAATTATGGCAAGAAAAATCCAAACAAACCATTAAAGACAAATATGGTGTTGAAAATGTTTTCCAGTTATCAGAAATAAAAGACAAAATAAAAGATACATGTTTAAGTAAATACGGAGTAGAAAATCCATCACAAAACCCTATAATACAAGAAAAAATGGAAAACACATTCCTACTTCATTATGGAACAAAACGCTATCTTTTATCTGAAAAAGGAAAAGAAAATTATAAAACTACATGTATTGAACGTTTTGGGGTTTCTAACCCATCACAAAACGAAAATGTAAAACACAAAAAACGTAACACCATGTTCAAAAATTATGGTGTGACCAACCCCTCTTACGATGCATCCATAAGAGAAAAACGACTCGAAACAAAACGTAAAAATGGTACATTTACAACATCTGCACCGGAAGATACAATATACGATTTACTTAAATCTAAATATATAAATGTTGTTAGACAATATAAATCTATTGAGTATCCGTATTTATGTGACTTTTATATATCAGATATTAATACATATATAGAATATAATGGTAATTGGACGCACGGTAATCATCCTTTTGATGCAAACAATCCAAATGATATCGCATTACTTGAATCCTGGAAAGAGAAGCATACACCCTATTATGATTCTGCAATAGATGTTTGGACACGTAGAGATCCACAAAAACGAGAAACGGCTAAAAAATCTAATATAAAATATATAGAATTTTGGTCAATGTCTGAAGTTATAAATTTTTTAGAAAATGAAGGAAATTGATGTAAATAAAATTTATTATAATATAACTGGAAAATATAAATTAAAACAAGGTGGTTTTAAATGTGAAATATGTGGGAAAGATTGTATTAATTTGCGTTCATTAGAAGCGCATTTGCGCATAACTCATTTTGGGCATGATATTCAAAAATTTGAAGATTACTATAATAACTATATCAAATTACCAAATGAAGGTATTTGTATAGTTTGTGGAAAGCCTACCCAACAACATAAATTTAAATATGACAAATGCTGTTCTGAAACATGTTCTGCAAGATATGCGGTTTCATGTAGAAAGGATAGAGATGAAACCGCTAAAAAATATAAAAAATACGATATAATATTTGGAAATCAAATTAGAAACGGTTTGCATATAGATATAACCGAAGAAGATATATTAAAAGAATATAAATATTTTTTATCTGCAAACCCTTCACTTAAAACACCACCTAATAAAAACAAATGTGTTTTGTATTTTCAGCAAGATAATTTCTATCGTGAAGAAAAAAAATTGTTTTCAGAAAATTCTAAAATAAGATATAATCTTATAGATAATAGGGTAAAATATTTGTCAAAGGAAGCGAATAACTTGAGTGATTATGAATTATTACGTGGTTTTAAAATTTCTGGAATATATCATAGTTATTCACATTTTTCCCCTCTATGGACTAAATATTTTGCAGAAAAATATAATTTGAAAGATGTTGCCGATCCCTTTGGAGGATGGGGACATCATATGTTAGGATTTGCTGCAGCGGGAAGTATGTACAGATATAATGATTTAAGTCCTTCTACCGTTGAAGGGGTTAAAAAATTAAACAAGTTTTTTAAATTTGGTTTTGATATTAATTTAGGTGATGCTGCATCGTTTAATATTTCTGAGACATGCGATGCTGTTTTTATATGCCCACCCTATTACAATGCTGAAATATATGAATGTGGTAAATTCGAATCAATGGATGAATATAGAGATTTAATTTTATCTGTTATAAACAATTGGAAACGTTCTAATGCTAAAATACTTGGAGTTATTATACGAGAGGATTTAGAAAAATTATCTTGTTTTAATAATCTTAATTTGATTTCAAAAGAACCTGTAAACTACGCAAAAAGCCATTTTAATAAAGAAGGTAAGACAAGAGAATTCTTATATGTTTATAAAAATTCTTAAAAATCTTTTATAACAATATATTTAAAATAAAATTATTTTTTAAAATTGCCCGACATTTGTTGGGCAATTTTTTTAAATAAATATTTAAAATAAATTATATTTATAAAATAACAGGGAGAATTTGTAAGATGTTAGATGTAAATAAATTTCCTGCAAGTTTATTAAAATTTGACGCTTATATTAAGTTGACGGATTCGCTGGATGATGCGATTAAAGTAGTAAAGAAAAGAAGGTTGGCATATGGTCAACCTTGTATTGTCACGTATAAGGCAAAGGTTAATGAACAAGGGAAACAGGAATATCATATATTGTTTGCTATAGGATCTATGAATCCGGATGAACCTTATTTTATAAATGTTTATCAGGAAGACAATAATAATTATGTCACAATAGAAGAGTTGGCTTCTGAAATATATAATATACTTGAAGAGTTTACAGGAAAAATACCCGTTAGGATAAAGGTTGGTGCTCAACCTAATATTAACGAGACACAATTTAAAGATGGGGATATTATTTTAGGTGGAGCTGCTATAAAACAAGTTTTAGATAAAGTAGAGGAAAATTCAGACAATCTCCCCACAAGTGCTGCAGTTTATAAACTTTTTAAAACTTTAAGTGATAGTTTAGGAGAAATTATAAATGGTATTCTTGAAAATCTGAATGAAAACAACAACAGCATTTCTCATTTAAACGAACTTGTGCCTGTAATAAATAAGTTAGATTCATCCGTAGATGCTTTATATATTACAGTAGGTAAACATGATTCGAGCATTAACGAATTGTACAATATTGTAGAAGATTCTTCGGACAGAATATATTCTGTAGCGGGTGGTAGGGGTATTTTAGTTGAAACAGAAAACAGAGTATCCACTATAAGTGTTAAATATGATGAATTAATACCGGAAATTATTTCATCCGATGATACCGCTCTGCAATTAAGTAGTGATAGCAAACTTGGTGTTTATTGGAATGGATTTTAAAAAATTAAAATAAATTATAAATTATATGAATTTACGTTTTCAAAGAGTTGCAACCAAACCTAATAGTTTTACTGCGGGTACTGTGTATTTTGAAGATGCCAGCAATCTTATATATGTAGGAACAGGTTCTGGTGCAAATGATTATGTTGTGTACTCAGGTGTACGTGATGTTAATTGGAATTCAACAACTGCTGAACTTAGTTTCGTTAAACCGAATGGTTCAACTATTACATTAGATTTTGATAATCTTGTCGGATATGATGATTTTGATATTTTGGTGTCTGGTATAGGTTTGCAGAAGATTAAAGAACAGGATGATAGCAGTAGTTATCGTTTTAGTGCTACTGGTATAACAGGTACAGACTTTCTAAGCACTGCGGATTCAAGTACTGTTATAGGTGCTTTGAAAGTATTAGATTCACAGTTAAAAACTGTATCTACTAATGCGGGTGTTATTTCATTAGGTGGTGCTCAGGGTGTTCTTAGTTTAAAGGGTGATAATACATCTACGGGTAGTATTAATCTTACAATGAACACTTCAACACTTACGGCTTCTATTGTTGATTCAAGTTCTGCCGCTTATAAAACGGTTGAATATTTTATAGGTATTGATGGTTCTACAGATAATTCAACCAATAATACCATTAAGGGTGCTAAAGCATATACTGCTGAGGTTTTAGGTGATGATTCCGATGCATCAACTGCAACTACCGTTTATGGTGCTATTAGTAAGGCACAGGCTGTAAAGACAGAATTGCTTGGTGATTCTACAAATGATACTTCTGCTTCAAAAACCATTGAGGGTCTCACCAAAAAGATTGATGCTATAAATACCGATAATACATTACATCTTTATAGTGGTACTACCGGTACAACAGCAGCAACCAATGTAACAGCAGATGGTCAGACATATCGTTTGGTGCAGGGTTCAGATGCAACAAATGTTATTGCCACATTTAATATTGAAAAAGACAGTTTTGTGCAAGATGGTTCTGTTGTGTATTTTTCAACAGATGCTTCTGCTCAAGCAGGTACAGGAAATGCTTCAGCAACAGCAGGACATTATATTCACTTGGTAATTAAAACATCAGATGCCACGTCTGGAACCAGCAGTGAAAAAGACATATGGATTCCTGCAGAATCTTTGGTGGATACATATAGTGCTGATAATACAGGTAATAATGTTACTGTTAGTGTAGATAATACAAACAATAAAATTTCTGCACAAGTGGCAGTGTCAGATGGAACACATTTGATACAACATAACAATACACTAGTTACATTAGCAACTATTGCAGGTCAGACTATACAAGCCAAACTTGCAAGTATAGAAACTGTTGCCGCTAATACAGCAGGCGGTGTTCAACTTGCAGAAACAACAGCAGATGGCAGTGCAAAACTCTCTGCAAGTCTTATTGACAATGCTGTTACCACAAACAAGATTCTTGATGCTAATGTGACAGAGGCTAAACTTTCAGCAGATGTTAGCACAAAAATTAATGGTGCAATACAGACCGTGACGGGTGAAACCGCAATATCCAATCCTTCTGATGAATATATTGATGTTAAGGTTTCTGCTGCAAAATCAGGTACAGATGTATCATTAAGCACAACATGTAGCCTTACCACCCAAGATGTAAGCACAGCAAACACAAACACGGACGGTCTTGCTACCGCTTATGATGTACAAACATATGTAAGCACTTATGTTGCTGAACAATTAACATGGAGTGCATGGCCATCCTAAAAGTTTTTGATTTTAGACAATTAAAGTCTTAAATAAAAATTGTGGTTATATAAATAAAAAGCTAATGCTTTATCAAAGACAATGGATTTGCCCACAATGTGAGCAAATCATTGAAAGAGATTATAATTCAGCTCTTAATATATTAGATGAGGGATTGAGAATAATAGGGTCGAGTTCGCCCGAATTTACGCTTGTGGACTGTCCAACTATGGATGACAAGAGAGAAAACTCCCTAAAAAGTAGTGATAGGTTGAAGCAAGAAAAAATGAATTGCATGATTATTTTCTATAAATTACTATGTTTTTCGGAACTATTATAGGATATGATATGTTTATCCTTTTTTGATAAATTAATAAATTTAAATATAACCAAATCTTATTAAATGCCTACCAATCCGAAAATTGATTTTAGTATGGTGGACACTTTACCTAATAATCTTTCAGTGGGTACTGTGTATATGTCACCAGATATAAGTTCAGGTTTCATAAAAGTTGGAAAAACATCGAATTCAACATATACAATTTATGACCAATCCAATATTTTCCGACAAGCCAGTGATAGCACATTGGGGATGATTAAAAGTTCATCTATATATGAACATGACGAATTTATGCAGGAAACCGCTGTTAATTCAGCAGACGGTAAAATCTACGCCAAGCAGTCCGATGTTTATTATATGACACCCACCGCTCTTATAGACGCATCATCCACATCACAACAAGTTCCTAATGCGAAAGCGGTTTATGATTTCATAACAAATTATTCAAGTTCACATGAAATAGGTCCATCACTTATACCAGCACCTGCTGTTATAATTGACAGTTCTAATTCAAGTGTTACGATAGATTGTTTATATGGAAATAAGGTTTATATTTGGCAAACCGCCTTAACATCGCTTAATATAAATTCAATAACAGACAGTCATTATGAATCAACTTTGTATTTTACAACAGGAAATAGTTTTAGTATCGCATTACCGCAAAATACAAAAAAACTAAACCCAATTACATTTTTACCAAATACAAGTTATGTGCTTTCTATTAAAGACCAAATAATATGTACAGACACAGTCCAAACATATAATAGTCAACAACCTGTTGTATTCTCAAGCACTCAACTTGCTTCAGGTGTTGTAGAGAATCCTACTGTTATAGAAAGTGCAGATAGTAATCCTGTTATAAATAACACACTTCCGAATGCTATATATAGATTTGGTGAAGTATCTACAATAACCATGCATAATATACCAGCTAATTCTTTAGAAACTCTTGTATATTTTACAGCAGGTTCAATACGTGTAACACTTAATCTTGATAGTTCATATGGACTTAAGATAACAAGTGGTTCTGCTTTATATCTTTATATGGGAGAATATGTTATGTCTATAAAGGATGGTGTGATAGTAATATCTGAATTAATAACTGTATAATTAAAAATTAAAGTATGGTACATGAGTCAATTCAGACAAATTTTAGGTAAATCAACTTCTTTAAAGACAAATAAGACTTATATTCCAACTGAATATAATATTGATCCTGGTAATGATATACTTGCATATGATAAGGAAAATTTTATGTATGTGGGTATTGTGGGGAGTAGTTATGATCCTACTGTTCCAGGTTTTTCAGACAGATATGATACCAATAATGATATTATAGTTGGAATATCCGATGATTATATCCATGCTTGTGCATGTAATAGTATAGATAGTGTGTATGGTAACACAGCAGCAAGTCATTGCTTTTATAAACTTACTTTACCTGCAAGTGTTATAAATGGTTCGAAGTCATTTGATATGAACACGGGCAATGTTACAAGAACATTTACCGGAACAGTTGATACAATAGTATCAAAAATGCAGGATACATCTAACGCAACAGTGGGGGGATTTGGTGCGGAAAATTATAATAATTATTTGGGATGGATTTTTGTAGAAAAGATTGATGAAACAACTATAGGAATAGGTAGAGGCGATGTGATTGTTAATAGAAATAATGTAACAATAACATTTGATGGTTCTTCATTTTTAAATAATGGTTCATATAATGGTCTTACATTAGAAGATATGACACTTAAATGTACTGCAGATACAGGTATACAATATGGAGATGATTATAGTGATTCTTACACACAATATAGTAGTACAACACATAAAGATTTTAGAGGACAATCATGTACAACATCTGGATATACATCACCTGATATTTCTACTGCTCTTGGTCCTTCAAATCAATGTTATTCTAATAATGGACAATTTTATCGCTGTGTAGGTGCAAATTATAATAATTATTTTAATTATTATAAAGATAAAAACAATGGTTTTAGATCGGATGGGGTTAATGGTTCGAGTATCACTTCTCAATATATAATGGGTCAAAATATATTTGATTCTTGTGTTAATGCAAGTGCTACAGGAGATGCTAAGAAAATGTATGATTATTATAACGAACTACTTACAAGCACAGACCCTTCCATAAAAGAAAAAAGAGAAAAATTAGAATCTATGTATGGAAGTATGCAATCGTTTACTGATTCACCTTTATATGCTGCTTATGTTATGTCACACATGATAGATGTTAATAGTGATAATGGTGTAACCGCTGTTTTTCGTAATCAAGGTAAGTATTTGACAGATATAAAAGGTAGGGTAATGAATGTAGATTATAATGACAAATATGTTCCTGTTTACCCACCTGAATATAGTGCTCTTCAATATGGAAATAATGATTCTAATTCTCATTTTAAAAAAGGTTCATATTATCTTCCTGAATTGTTTGATTTGGGTCTTATTTTAAGAGATGATATTGTTACAAAATTTAATACGTATTTAAATGTTCTTCATAATAAATTAAATATTTTAATTTCTAATATTAATATAAGATCAAACTTTTTTGGAACTTGTTCAGAACATGATTTTAACACTACTTGGTTTTATAATATGACTTTTTCATATTTCAATAGTACTTCTCGTAATAGTACTGTTTTTAATATTCGTCCATTTTTTGCTTGTGCAAATAATGAATCGTATATTCCAACCGCTTCTAATATTAATCCTGGTAATGATATACTTGCTTATGATAAAATACGACAAAAATATGTAGGTATCAAAGGTGATACATATAACCCTAATATTCCAGGTTTTTCAGACAGATATGATACCAATAATGATATTATTATCGGTGTAACTGATGGATATATTCATGCTTGTTCGTGTAAAAATGTAGATAGCGTGTATGGAGATTCAGGAGCAAGTCATTGCTTTTATAAACTTACTTTACCTGTAGATGTATTAAATGGTACAAAATCATTTGATTTATATCTTGGACGTACCACAAGAACATTTACGGGTTCGGTTGATTCAATAGTATCTAAAATGAGGGATTCTTCTAATGCTACTGCTGGAGGTTTGAACATGGGGTCTTCTAATACATATACTAATGTAATGTTTGTTGAAAAACTAAGTGATTCGATAATAGGTATGGGTGTTGGTGCTGCTGCAGCATTAAATAATGTTATAACTATAACATATGATGGCTCTTCTTTTTCTTATAACGGTTCTTACAACGGTCTTACATTAGAAGATATGACACTTAAATGTACTGCAGATACAGGTATACAATATGGAGATGATTATAGTGATTCTTACACACAATATAGTAATACAACACATAAAGATTTTAGAACACAATCATGTACTACATCTGGATATACATCACCTGATATTTCTACTGCTTTTATTCCTTTATCTAATTGTTATTGTAATAATGGACAAAATTATAGCAGGTGTGTGGGTGTGGTTTATAATACCTTTATTAATTTTGAAAAGAATTACGCTTCGGGTAATAGTTTTGTCTCGGATGGTGTTAACAATTCCACCAATCAAGCACTTAATGCAGCTAATATTATGAATTTATCCACATTTGATTCTTGTGTTAATGCAAGTGCTACAGGAGATGCCAAGAAAATGTATGATTATTATAATGAACTACTTACGGGTACAGACCCTTCTTTAAAAGCAAAAAGAGAAAAATTAGAGTCAATGTATGGAAGTATGCAAGCATTTACAGATTCACCTTTGTATGCTGCTTATGTTATGTCACACATGATAGATGTTAATAATGATACTAGTAATGGTATAACACAGGTATATCGCAATCAAGGTAAGTATATAACTGATATAAAAGGTAGAGTAATGAATGTAGATTATAATGATAAGTATGTTCCTGCATATCCACCTGAATATAGTGCATTACAATATGGTAATAATAATCCCGAATCTCATTTCAAAAAAGGTTCTTATTATCACCCCGAACCCTATGATTTGGGTTCTGCTTTACGAGATGATATTTTGAATAAATTAAATACTCGTTTGAATACTTTACATAATAATTTTAATATTACAGTTGATTTATTATTAAATAACACATTATTAGGTATATGTACAGAATATACTGCAGCCACTACGTGGTATTTTATTAACAGTTCTAATATATATACTTATCGTAATCGTTATTTGGGTTCTTTCTATTCACGTCCATTTTTTGCTTGTTCTAATTCTTAAAAATAGTTAATAAAATATATGAGTCAATTCAGATATTTTTTAAGTGAGTCTTCCTCGTTAAAAATAAACAAAACATATATACCTACTGCTTATAATATAGACCCAGGTAATGATATACTTGCTTATGACAGAGAATTACAATCATATGTAGGTATTAAGGGTGATACATACAATCCTAATATTTCAGGATTTGTAGAAAGATACGACACTAATAATGATATTATAGTTGGAATATCGGATGGATATATCCACGCTTGTGCATGTAATAGTATAGATAGTGTGTATGGTAACACAGCAGCAAGTCATTGCTTTTATAAACTTTCTTTACCTGTAGATGTATTAAATGGTTCAAAATCATTTGATATGAACACGGGCAATGTTACAAGAACATTTACCGGAACAGTTGATACAATAGTATCAAAAATGCAGGATACATCTAACGCAACAGCAGGAGGGTTTGGTGCTGATTCCTCCAATACGTTTAGTAATATATTTTTTGTAGAAAAGATTGATGAAACAACTATAGGTATAGGTAGGGGCGATGTGCTTGTTAATAGAAATAATGTAACAATAACATTTGACGATTCTACATTTATAAATACTGGTTTTTACAACGGTCTTACATTAGAAGATATGACACTTAAAGCCACTGCAGATATGGGTGTATATTCGGGAGACAATTTTAATGATTTACATACCCAATATAGTAATACAATACATAAAGATTTTAGAACACAATCATGTATTACATCTGGATATACATCACCTGATATTTCTACTGTATTTACCCCTTCAGGAATTTGTTATTGTAATAATGGACAAACTTATAGTTATATAGGTTTAAACTTTAGTTTATTAATATTAGCTTATAGAAATTATAGTTCAGGTAATAAATTTATACCTGATGGTGTTAATGGTTCCGCCACCACTCCATCAAGTTGGCCAATAATGAATTTAGCTACATTTGATTCTTGTATTAATTCATCTGCTACTGGTGATGCTAAGTTAATGTATGATTATTATCATGAATTGCTTAATAGTAATAATTCTGAGATTAAGGCAAAAAGAGAAAAATTAGAGTCAATGTATGGAAGTATGCAAGCATTTACTGATTCACCTTTGTATGCCACATATATTATGTCTCATATAATTGATGTTGATAGTAATAGTGGTTCAACACAGGTATATCGCAATCAAGGTAAGTATATAACTGATATAAAAGGTAGAGTAATGAATGTAGATTATAATGATAAGTATGTTCCTGCATACCCACCCGAATATGGTGCTCTTCAATACGGAAATAATAATTCTAATTCTCGTTTTAAAAAGGGTTCATATTATTATCCTGAATTATTTGATTTGGGTCTTATTTTTAGAGATGATATTAATATCAAATATAATGACAGATTATCTGCATTAAGTGAACTTGGTATATCGGTGGGAAACCCAATAGGACAAGGAGCAACAAATAATATGTATTTAGGTTCTTGTGTAGAAGGAAGTAATACTAATATTTATGTAAATAATCGATTTATTATGCAAGGTTCTAATCGTAGAGGTACTGCATTTTATATACATCCATTTATAATTTGTTCAAATTTTTAAAACTTATTTAAAATATTAAAAATGAAAGATAATAAAAAAATATACGGAAAATTAAATAAGTTTGGTGAACTTGTCATATCACCAGAAATAATAAATGATGGTTTTAATCTTATCATCAATCCCCAATTAGAACAGTTGGCACATTATGGATATAAAGAAATAATATATGATGATAAACCTGAGTATAATTACGCTTTTGAATCTTTAGAATTAAAGTATCGTAAAAAATAATTTGTTTTAATGAAATCTAATGTAAATCTAATGTAAATATATAATATTTTTTGAAATAAATAAAATAAATAATAAAAATATTTCATGAAATATAAAATAAGTCAATATGCAAAAAAATATAATGTTACAATAAGAACGGTTTGGAATTGGATTTATGATAATAAACTGCAAATAGAACGAACAAGAACAAACAGAATTTTAATTATTGAAGATGAACAAAAAAATATAAATGATTCTGTTGCTATATATGCAAGAGTGTCTTCGTCTGAAAATAAAGCAAATTTAACAAAACAAAGAGAAAGGCTTGAATCATATTGTTTAGCAAGAGGATATAAAGTTATTAGAGTTGTTGAAGAGGTTGGTTCCGGTTTAAACGATAACAGAAAGAAACTTGAATCATTATTGTTGGATGAATCCGTTAAGAAAATTGTTGTTGAACATTCTGATAGATTCAGTCGTTTTGGTATGAATTATATAAAGAAACTACTTCAACTTCAAGGACGAGAAATAGAAATAGTAAACGAACAATCAAATAATCGTGATGATTTAATGCAAGATTTTGTTTCAATAATTACATCGTTTTGTGCAAGGCTTTATGGGCAGAGAAGAAACAAGAGAAGAACCGAAAAAATGATAGAAGAATTATCCAAGGAATAATATATGAAAAAAGGTATCAAGGCAAGAATTTATTTAACAAAAGAACAAATAGATTTTATACATAAACAATTAGGTTGTTGTAGATTTGTATATAATCATTGTCTTGATTATAAAAAATCATTATATGAAAAAAATAATATTTCCCTTAGTTCTTCTGAAACAATAAACCATATAGTTGAATTAAAATCCAAATATCCATTTTTAAAAGATGTTCATTCAAAAGTTTTACAACAATCTGTTAGAGATTTAAATCAAGCATATATAAACTTTTTCAATAATAAAAAGGGTTACCCTAAATTTAAATCTAAACATGATACAAAACAAACTTGTAGATTTCCAAAAGATGCTATAATAGGTATAAATGGAAATCGTATAACTATAATAAAATCTTTAAAAGATATACATTTTAAATGTTCAAAAAGAGATGAAAAATACTTAAATAAAAAACAAGATTTTATAAACAACATAACATTAATAAAAACATCTTCTGGTAAATATCATATATCTATAAATATAGATTACCAACCAATTAAAAAAGAAAACAATACAGGTTCTGTTATAGGTTTAGATCTTGGAATAAAAAACTTTTATGTTGATTCAAACGGAAACCATGCTGAAAATCATCACTTTTATTTAAGAAACGAGAAAAAGTTAAAACATTTATATAGATTGTTGTGTAAAAAAGAAAAGGATTCAAATAACAGGGACAAAACTAGAATAAAAATAGCGAAAATATATGAAAAAATAACAAATCAAAAATACAATCAAATACAACAACTTACCACTCAATTAGTTAATGAAAACCAAATTATCTGTGTTGAGGATTTAAATGTTAAAGGTATGTTAAAAAATCATAATTTATCTAAACATATTCAGGAATGCAATTTTAGTGAGTTTATAAGAGTTCTTGAATATAAATGTAAATTATATGGTGTTCAATTAGTTAAAGTTGATAGATTTTATCCTTCATCGAAAACTTGTCACAAATGCGGTTATATAAATAAAAATTTAAAATTAAATGACAGGCAATGGATTTGTCCGAGTTGTAAAAACACAATAGACAGAGATTACAATTCAGCATTGAATATATTAGATGAAGGTTTAAGAATAATAGGGTCGAGTTCACCCGAATTTAAGCCTGTGGAGAGTCCAACTGTGGATGACCGGATTAAATCCCTAAAAAGCAGTGATTCTATGAAGCAGGAAAAAAATGAATTGCATGGTGATTTTCTATAAATTACTATGTTTTTCGGAACTATGAAGAAAAAGAAGATTATATTAGGGCATATTATATTATTATACCAAATATAACAAATGTTATAGATGATAATAATGAAAATATTGATATACTAAATGATATTATTTAACGAAATAAATAATATAATTAAAAACATATTGTATATAAATGCAAAAAATTAATTTTTTACCGCAAGTTAAATTATGGAATGCTGTTGAATTCAATGCGAGACACGTATGGCAAAATCCGTCTCTCGGTGAAATGACTTATGATGGCAGTTCTAATAGCAATAGGTTTGCTGTTGCGGTTCAAGGTGCAGAATCTCCGCATTGGGAATATATTCTTACATCTCAATCATCTAATGAATATGCTGCTACAGTATTGAGAGTTTTTCAAAACGGTGCTAATTATGTTGATATATCAACAGGCAGTAATGGTATAATAACTGTTTATACTGAATCTTTATATAATCCGACAAGTAACAAAATTGCAACTATGGCTGACGTACAGGGTGCTGTTGCGGGTGCTAGTTTGCTTGGCATTAAAATGGATTCTAGTATTTTACATATAGATGATTCGTCTTATGTAATGATGTATAGCGATCCCAGTAATTTATATCATGATGAAGGTGGTTCTTCAGGCAGTAATAATTTTAACCCCTTAGCCACAGTAGGCACAGTTGAAGCCGCTATTCAGAATGCTTTATCTGGACTTGGTGATGTTTTTGAAATTAAAGGTATATACAATTCATCAACAGGTGGTACAGTAAATGGCAATAACATTCCTGCGAATATTAATGATTTTGGTTTGCTTTTAAACGAACTTAGTCAAACACCTAGTGGATTATCCGGTATGTCCAAAGGGAGTGTCATTGTTTTTAATAATGAAGAATATGTGCTTTTGAATGATTCGAATCCAGGAAACCTTCTTTCTTGGGAGGTTCTCGGATCTGTTTCGATGCAAACCTGTGTTGTGTCTTTGGGGGGTCAATCAGGAACATTGAATATTTCTGATTCATTCTCGATGACGGGTACAGGCAATAAGACATTAACCCTTAATCCCGCATCTACTACAAATCTTGGTGGTGTTAAAACAGGTCATAGTGAGAGTGCTATTGACAGCAGTACTAAATATAATTTTGCACTTAATATTGGTTCATCGGGAAATGACACAAACAAGGGATATGTTACCATACCTATTATAACAGGTGCAAACACTGATGCTTCTTATGGTATTTTAGCAAGTAGTACATTACAAAAATCAACACGTATTTATACGGTGACTATTAATCCTGAAACATGTTTGAATCTTGGTATATCTTATTCAAGTATTCGTTCTATCAGAATGATTCATAATTTGGGTTCAGATAGTATTTCAGTAAATGTCTATAAGATTAAATCTGCAACAGGTCAGTCTCAAATAAACGGAAAACAACTTGTTTATGTTGATGAAATTGTTGCTGGACCTAATATTCTTTATGTTGATTTCGGTTCATCAGAAGCGTTTATTGGTTGTCAAGACATACAAAACAATCAATATCTCGGATATGTTATTGTTATAGCCGCTTCTTCAATCACAACATCTCTTGATGGAATACAAATGTCTGGTAACGTTGACCCCAATTCTGTATTCACAGCATAATTTAAATTAATTTAGAATATAATGGCACTGATAACTAGTACTTTAACACCTAATTCTAATGGCTATTCAATAGTTAACAAAAACTATTTGGATTCTATTACAAGAGATTATGTTAGATGTGCTGTTGCTGATATAGTTAATCCTTTAGCACAAACTAATTATAGCATAAATCATAATTTGGGCACTCAAAATATTGTGCTTAATGCTTATGATGTCACATCTTCTGTACCACAATCAGTAGATATTGCATATAGTGTACCTGATGTTAGTACTGTTAATATAAGTTTTAATTCTTTGGGTGGCAGTAAATCTGTTATACATATTGTTATAATGGGTGCGCTTACACATAGTACCGCTACAGTTACCGTAAGTCAATCATGAAAATAAACATATAATAAAGTTACATGGCAAAGCAAATTTTTTCTAATATAGATTTTTCGGGAAATGCTGCATTAAACATGGTTATAGGTTCAAGAGATTCTGATCCTGTTAATGTTGCACATGGCTATCTTTATTATAACACTGTTCGTGGTTGTCTTCGTGTTTTGTGTGGTGATACATGGCAGGATTTGGTGAACACATCTGATGGTAAAATAATTAAAGTGGTACAATCGCTTCCTGTTACTGGAGAAACTAATGTGATATACCTTCTTAAAAAGAGTGATATAGATAATGAGTATAGTAGATATTCTAGTTTTGTTTGGTTAGAAACATCTTATGGACAGATTTCGGGATATAAAATAAAATGGGATGAAATAGTGAATAAACCAGATTTACTTGATTGTAGTGTTAATTTAATAGACGGATCTAATTATAATTTAAATTTAATATATAAACAATTTTAATAAATAAAAAAATATAATATAAATTATGGCTTATATATCTAAAATAACCTTACCAAATAGTAGTACTTATGATATAAAAGATACATCAGCATGGAATGAAATTGGTACTCTTTATTCTATGATAAATGAAATATCTGGTGTTGGGTTGGTAATTACAAAAGTTGATGCATTGCCTGCTGCTAGTCAAGAAACATTAGGGAAAATTTATTTAATAAGTGATACTACTCATAATCCTAGTACTTATGATATATACGATGAATATATTACTATAGATAACGGTGAACAGGCAACCATACGATATACATGGGAAAAAATAGGTAATACTGATGTTAGTCTTGATAATTATTCAGCAAAAGGACACAAACATAGCATTAATAAAACAACATCTAATTTAAATGTTTTGGCTTTAACGCATAAAAAAATTTCTAATACTGTTAAAAAAGAAAAACTTGTAGTAGCTGATGTTTCTGTTATTGATGGTGTTACTGAAGTAGAAGTTGCGCAAGTTGGAACGGCAGTAAAATATGGTACAGCTGATGTTGGAAATCCAGTAACGGTACTTACTGGTTTAATTGGAGTTCAGAAAGTCATTACAGCTGCATTGGGTAGTGCATCTTTGACAGGGACAACAACTTTTAATACAGATGCTATAAAAGCATCTTACTCTAATGAAACTTTAGTATTAAATAGTGCTTCTACCGGTACAGTGAGTATATCAACATCACCATCTAATTCATCAATAAGTTTAAGCAATCAGTTTTCTAGTACAAATATTACACCCGCAAAGGCTTCTCCATCCACTCAAACGATTAACCCAGCCGTATCTGGTGGCACAATTCAAAATGTTTCAATTAAAAGTGTTACACTTGCTACTGGTGCGTGTTCATCAAGCGGTGATGGATCTACTGTTGTAATTGATAAAGGTACTGATGATATTAGCGTTTATGGTGCTAATGCTAGTTCTAGTACTACAATTTATGTATATGGAAAGACAAGTAGTGGTGGTCTAACTGTTGTTACTGATGTATCTACATACACAGAACCAGATGCTTAATATTATTCTGTTGTAAATATAATAATTGTAAAGCCCTTTAAAAAAGGGCTTTTTTATTTGAAATATTTTTCATATATTTAAATATGAAATTTTAATATTTGATTTATGGATTTAACATCTAAACTTTTTACAGAGGTCTTTAGACCTAAAAAACTTGACGGACTTGTTTTACCTGTTCGTATTTATAGTGAACTCAGTAAGGGTCTTATACAAAACATTATGCTTTACGGACCTGCTGGATCAGGTAAATCTTCTATTGCCAGAATTCTTGTTAATGGCTATGATTGTATGCGTCTTAATGGCTCATCAGAAAACGGTATTGATACTGTACGCGAAAAGGTTGTTTCTTATGCATCTACCATATCTTTGGAATTTGGTAGTGAAAAAATGAAAGTAATTTATATTGATGAGGCTGACGGATTCACACCACAGGCATGGGATGCACTACGTGAAACTATTGAACGTTATGCATCAAGTGTAAGGTTTGTATGTACTTGTAATAAAATTGATAAAATTCCTGCACCTATTCAATCCCGTTTTTCTTGTATTCCCGTATATCCTATTAATAAAGAGGAAGAAGATGCACTATTTACTGGATATTGTATATATGTAGGAAAAATTTTAACAAAATTTAATATCAAATACACTCAGGAATCCCTTGAAAAATTAGTGAGATTTTCATTTCCTGACATGAGAACCATTCTTAACACTATTCAAGCCTTATATATACAAGGTGCTACAGAATTAAACACTGACAGTATTTCAAAAACATTCGACTGTTCTGATTTGTTTAATCATATTATGACAGTTAGTGACCCTGTTGAGAATTATAAGTTTATTATGGAAAATTATTCTTCTTCACCTGAAAATGCAATATCTGAAATATCAAAATCATTTGTAGATTTTATACGTACAAGTTATCCCGAATATGTGTCCAAAATACCCTATGCTGTTATTGCGATAGGTGAATATGCTAATATGATAAACACATCAATAGATAGAGTTGTTACACTTTTAGCGTGTTGTTATAAACTACAAACAATTATGCAATCATAATAAAAAATATATAAATTATTATTTATAAAAATTGAACAAAATCATTAAAATTAGATATAATTTATAAAGTAATTTTTTATAATGGTTAATGTAATTATAGATTTTAACAATATAGCGATGCGTGCTATGAATATATGTATTTATATGCATGATTCGGGTGTAACTAATTATAACACGCAAGAAGAATGTGATGTGTTAGCAAGACGGATATCTATTGATATGGCATATATATTACGTATATTTTGTCCTGATCGTGTTATTATCGCTTGTGATGCTAAACACCCTTGGAGGGAAAAAATATATGATGATATTCCAGGTATGGAATATAAAGGCAATAGAGTTAAAGATGAAAATAAAAATTGGAATAATATTTTCAAGACAATCAATGATTTAAAAGATATATATGAGCAAAAGGGGTTTATCGTTTGCGAAATAGAGCATACAGAAGCGGATGATTTGGCTGCTTTATATAAAAATCTTTTATATAACGATAAAAACGAAAGTGTAATTTTTGTATCTTCTGACCGTGACTGGTGTCAACTTATAGATTATAATAAGAATAATAATTTATTTTGTATTGTATATAATCCTGTTGTTAATAACAAAGGTAAGAATAAAATATATGTTACCAATGCTTGCTATAATTGGGTTAATACACCTGAAATACCAAATATTTTTTTCAGTAATTATAATAAGGATAAAGAACTTATACATAATATAATGAAAGATTCAAAATCAGAAGTAGAAGTGGTTGATCCTGAAAAGGTGCTTACTGAAAAAATAGTGTGTGGTGATGATGGTGATAATATACCTGGTTTTTATGATTTTTATTCAAATGGTAAAAAAATGAGATTTACCGAACTTCGTATGCGTAAAATGTTTGAATCTGCGGGTGTTAATAATTTGCAAGATTTTGAAAGTAAATGTACAGATGGAAGTATCACAGAACATATAGAAAAATTATTTAAAAGGGAAATTACAGATTTTGATACAAAAGTTCGTTTAATGCGTCAACGTAAATTAGTTGAACTTAATCCCGCTTTATTTCCTCAAGATGAAATAGATATTTTCAACGAGAAATTTGTAGCAGATATGGATACCGCAAAGGGGCATATCAATAATGTTTCTACTATTAAAATGGAAGATTTGCTTAATGGTACAGATTATGTTTCTGAAAATTATCAAAGGAAACCTCGTGAAAATGCAATATTTAACGAATTAAAAAAGATGGATAAAATTACTAATTCTCTTTTTTAAATATATAATTTTTTAATATATTTGGTATATGGATACAGTATGTTAAAACTTACACAAAGTTAAACTTCATGCTTTATTAACTTCTTGCTTCAACCTACCACTGCTTTTTAGTGCCTCATTGTTGAGTCTGTCATCCACAGTTGGGTAGTCCACAAGCGTAAATTCGGTAGTACTGCTACCTATTATATATTATTTATTAAAGTATTAGTTTTGTTTAAATATTTATTTTACTAATGAATACACCATTTATAGAGTCATTAAATGAATTAACAGAACATCTGTCGTTAGAAGAAAAAATAGAAAAGACAGAGAAGAAGAATATTTTGTTTGATATACTTAATGCTTTGTTTGTCAATAAGGATATTATTAGTAATCTTACCAATGAGTCTGCTAAACAAAATATTTTTATGATAAATAGAAGATTAGCAATTAAATATCCTATTCAGGCACAATTATTTAATATTAGTAATCTTAATCCAAAAGATGTTATCGCAAGTTGGTCTGATTTTTTATATTGTGGCTTTGTACCTAAATGGATATATACACCTGGTATATCAAAAACAACATCATCTTCAAAAAATTTGATACATCAAGAATCGGTTTTAAAAAAATTTAGAAATTATTATAATATAGAAAAACGTGATATGGAATCTTGTATTCGTTTGTTTCCTAATGAAACAGAAAATGCTTTAAAGGATTTTGTTAAATTTGAAAAGGAGATGTCTAAAAATGAAGAAATTAATAACTAAAGAAGTAATAGCAGAAGTAAACGAATTGTTAAAACAATCCGAGATTATATTTAAACCATGTAATATTTTTCCTGGTTTTTGTGTGAGGCTTGGTAATGTTGTTATTCGTAAGGTAGGTAATAGTTCTATTATAGAATTAGATCCTTCTGTAAAAAAGGAAGCATTTGCTTTATGGAAAAAAGATGTGGGTAAATATTTGTCAAAGGATTTATATCACGGCATATATACTAATTTGTTTGAATTATGTTCACCTGATAAAAAAGTTTTGTTGCGTAAAGTTTCACAGGAAGAACTTCCCGAAGTAAGATCAGAAGGATATAACCATGTATATATTGGTGATTATTATTATACTATTCTTAAAATTATTTCTGCAGATGGTAGTTATTTAGATATTGATAAAACTGTAGAAAATATAGATAATGAAGATTTCTCTCAATATAGTTACATTAGTAATTTTAACAAAACTGATAAAACCACAGAAGAAGAGGAATTACGACAAGGTATATCTTTATTTAATGATAATGAAGTTTCTTCTGATATTGATTTGGAACCTATAGCCAAACTTGATGATATAATAGACGATATAACAGATGAAGCAATAGATGAAGATGCCAACTAATTGATTAAAATATTTAATTATATGAATTATCCCACCACAAATGAAATTTTAAGTCCTACATCATGGACACAAGAAGAAAAAAAGAATTTTGTTGAAGCAAAATTGAGTTCTATAAATAGAAAAGGAATGGATAAAGTATTAGAATATTTAAGAAATTCTGATTTTTATTACGCTCCTTCATCTTCAAAATACCATTCCAATTATCAAGGTGGATTACTTGATCATTCTATACTTGTACTATCTGTAGCAATGGAATTACGTGAAGCAATGATTAAAATGAAACCCGAACTTGAAGTTAGACTCTCAGTGGAAAATGTAATCGTTTCAGCACTTTTACATGATGTTTGTAAAATAAGTTTTTATAAACCAAAAAATAAATGGAAAAAGGATGAAAATGATAACTGGATTACCTATCTTGGTTATGACATTGAAGATACCTTTCCCATAGGTCATGGAGAAAAGTCTGTTATATTGCTTCAATGGTTAGGTTTGGAACTTACTGCGGATGAAATGTTAGCGATACGTTATCACATGGGTTTGTGGAGTAATTCAATAGATTATGGTGATCCAAATCGTACATATTTTCGTGCGGTTTCTATGTGTCCTTTGTTAACTATCATACAAAATGCTGATTTTATGACATCGAATTTGTTAGAAAATATAATAAATTAAAAATAAAAATAAAATACAATAAAATTATGAGTAATAAAAAGAGTAATATTAAAAATTCGGAAGATGATGTATTAATTGATTTGTCTGATAATGAATTATATGATTTATTTAATTCAAAAGAATTCTATAATTTTGCTAAATCTTTTGTGGATATGCTTTCTGATGTGTTTAAAATAGAAGAAACTACTAAAGAAAACGAAAGTTATCCTACATTTTCCGAAAATAAAGAAACATGCAATAATAAAAATAATTGTGAGTGTGATAAAAATTTATTTTGTGATAAATTTAGAGAATGTAGAGAGCAAAATATTGATTTTGAAGATAATAAGATATATGCTGAGTGTGAAAAATATTGTAAATATAATAAATTAGGAAAAAGCATATATTGTATTAAATATAAAGGGATTTCTGAAGTGTTTATTAATTCTTATAACTTTTTTAAATGGATTAATGAAGTTTATGCCGAAACGTTCAAGCATATTTATAATTATAATTGTTTTCTTTGTTGTGAAAATATTTGTAATATTGTTGAAGAAATCGAATTTTACTTTTTCTCAGATAGTGCGCCCGATATAAATCTTGCCATCACACCATGGTATTGGGACGATAAAATGCGTAGTTTTTATTTTTTGGATGATGAAGGCAATTCTAATTATATAAGATTTAATATTAATGAAGATAAGGTTGAAGTGGTTATGAAAGATGATTCTATTGTAACTGATGTTATTTCAAAAGAGGACAGAGAAAACTTTATTAATATAATGAATCATATAACAGACGATTTTAAAAATACAAAATGTGACAAAATGTCAAAAAATGATGATAAATGTGATGAAGTGTCATGTTCTGATAATAAAAATGATTGCGGCACACATTTTGATAATCATGCAAAAGAAATTAAAAATGCTAAATCAAAAATGAATAATATTGCAGATATTGTAAATTCGTATGATGATTGTTTAATAACTTCATCATCAAAATCTAATGAATGTAAAGATTATTCATATACTATAAAAAGAATTTATAAAGATATTTTATATAAAAAGTCTAATGATAAAAGAACAGAACGTTTTGTATTAGAACTTTTTGATTATATGTTAAATCATAATATTTTTAAATATAATGAAATTGACAATAAAATAGTACTTTCTATTTCATGTAAAGAAATGGAAAATAATATAGATATTTTTAAGAAAGAAATAAATTATAAGGATGAATTACCATTTATGGCTTTAAAGAGTATAGATTGGGAAAATCTTGATGTTGATTATCTCGTTAAGGAAATTCAAGAATCGTATGGTTTTGATGAAGTTAATTTTCTTTTATTTAAAAATACGATGCATAAAATAAATACTGATTATTATATTCTTTGTTCTTTCCTTGCTATGTAATTTATAAAAAATATATAACATTAAATAATTTTTAAATATGGGAAAATGTATAGGTATTGATTTGGGAACAACTAATAGTGCTGTTTCCATTTGTGAAGGTGGACAACCTAAAATTATTATTAATTCAGAAGGTGAACGTACTACACCTTCTATTGTTAGTTTTGGTAAAGATGGAGAAAGAAAGGTGGGTAATCCTGCAAAGAGACAAGCAGTTGTAAATCCGATTAACACGGTACATTCCGTAAAAAGATTTATTGGTTGCAAGTATGATGATGTTAAATCTTATATGGATAAATTTGCATATAAGATTATAGCAGATAAAAATGGATTACCAGTAATTGATATAGATGGTAAGGATTATACCCCACAGGAAATATCTACAGCAGTTTTACAAAAGATGAAAAAAACAGCCGAAGATTATCTTGGTGAAACGGTAAGGGATGCTGTCATTACGGTTCCCGCTTATTTTAATGATGCTCAACGTGTTGCTACAAAAGAAGCAGCCATTATTGCAGGATTGAATCCTTTAAGAATTATCAATGAACCTACTGCTGCAGCATTAGCATTTGGTATTGATAAACTTAATAAGGATATGAAAATCTTGGTATTCGATTTCGGTGGTGGCACATGTGATTTGTCTGTGCTTGAACTCGGATCAGGTGTATTTGAAGTTTTAGCCACTAATGGTGATACATTCCTTGGAGGTAATGATATTGATAACAGAATTATTGATTTCTTAATCGAAGAAGGTAAGAAATCGTGTGGAGTAGATTTATCACAAGATCATATTGCATTACAAAGATTAAAGGATGCCGCAGAAAAAGCTAAAATTGAATTGTCTTCATCTACTTCCACAGAAATCTCTTTGCCATATATTACAAGCACCGAAGCCGGTCCTCAGCATTTAACCTGCACTTTGACTCGTGCGCAGTTTGACCGTATGATTTCTGATTTTATTAATAGAGGTAGAAAGCTTTGTGACGGTGTGCTTGAAAAAGCAGGTCTTACCGCTTCTGACATTAATGAAATATTACTCATTGGTGGCTCTACTAGAATTCCTGCTATACAAGAAATGATTAAGAATTATTTTGGTAAGGAGGGTAATAAGTCAGTTAATCCCGATGAGGCTGTATCTTTGGGTGCAGCAATTCAAGGTTCTATTCTGACAGGTGAAAATAATGATATTTTGTTGTTAGATGTTACCCCTTTAAATCTTAATATTACAACAGAGGGTAATATTGCAACTACTATGATAGAAGCAAATACCACTATTCCATACGAAAAAACAGAAACGTTTACCACTGCTGCAAACAATCAGCCAAGTGTAATAATCTCTATAACTCAAGGTAATAGAAAATTTGCAAATGACAACAAATCACTTGGAGAGTTTATTCTTGATGGAATTATGCCAGCCCCAAGAGGTGTTCCTCAAATAGAAGTAAAATTTTCTATTGATGCTAATGGTATTCTTGATGTTACTGCTACCGATAAGGGTACGGGTAAAAAGCAAGATATTCGTATAGAGGGTTCATCTGGTCTTAGCAAGGAAGATGTAGAACGCATGAAGGCAGAGGCAGAAGCAAATGCTGAAGAAGATAATAAGCGCATAGAACGTATCACCAAGATAAATGCGGCTGAACAGATTATATATCAAACAGAACAGCAACTTGAGGAAAACGGTGATAAACTTACAGAAGAGCAAAAAACTAAAATCACTGAAAAACTTGATGGTTTAAAAGCTTTGTATAATATAGAAGATGCTAATAGGGATATTAATGCTATCAGTTCCGCTGCTGAAGATTTGGCAAAGACATGGTATGAAGCCGCTGCTACAATTTATGCTAAGGATTCTTCTAACAGTTCTGCTAATGATATGAATTTTGATCCAAATATGTTTACAAATTTTGCAAATAAAAATTAAAAAACCATTTTGAAACCTATTAAGCAGATCAAAATTTTTTGATCTGCTTTTTGGTTTTAAATATTTTTATTATATTTTAAATGTTAAATGTTAAGTAATAATTAAAATATGAATAACAAACAAGATTATTATTCTATTTTAGGTTTGGATAAAAATGCTAGTGAACAGGATATAAAAAAGGCTTTTCGTTCATTGTCTAAAAAATATCATCCTGATATTAGTAAGGAACCTGATGCAGAAGTTAAATTTAAAGAAATAAACGAGGCATATCAAGTCTTATCGGATCCCGAAAAGAAACAACGGTATGATATGTTTGGTAGTGTTGATAATAATGTTGGCTTTAATCCTTTTGGAGGTTTTGATATTTTTAATACGTTTAACAATGCATCTATGCATGAAACAAAAGAACATGGTACGGATTTGCGTATCACTGTTTATATTACCATGAAGGAATCATATGAGGGGGTACATAAAAAGATAAAAATTAAAAAGCAATGTACATGTCATAGATGTCATGGGTCTGGAAGTGAAGATAATTCTTATATCACTTGTCCAGTGTGTAACGGTTCAAGATATAAAAGAATTAGAAAGGTCTCTCCTTACGGCTATAATGAAACAATTACCCCCTGTGATCACTGTGGTGCTTCGGGACGTGTACCTAAAAAACCATGTAGTTCTTGTAATGGAACGGGTTTAGAATGGAGTGAAAGGGATGTAGAATTTGATATTCCTAAGGGTATGCCATTTGGTGCATATTTTGTTATACAAGGTGAAGGTAATGATGGACCACATCGTGGTATTCCTGGTAATCTTTTAGTTGTTGTACAGCAAGTAGAGGGAGATGCACCGGATTTAAAACGTATTGATAACGATTTATATTATACTTTAAAATTAAATTATTTTGATTTAGTTTATGGGTGTGATACGATTGTACCGCATTTTGCGGGAGATCAAAAGATACATATAGCCAAGGGTACAGAATCTGGTAAAGAAATATCTTTATTCCGCAAGGGATTTCCTGATCCTAATAATCCATCAGAATATGGTAATTATAAGATAAGGATAGAATGTATTATTCCTAACCTATCTGATCTTACAACTAAACAGCGTAATGCTTTACAAAAATATAAAGATACATTTAAAAAAGTTTAATATATATAATATCGAATAATTTTAAATTATTCAGTAAAATTAAAATTTTTAAGATATGAAGAAAATTATTAGTTTTTTGTTTGCTTTGATACTTATATCATTTGCAAACGCTCAAACAGTAGAAAATAAGGGAGTGTTTTCCCAAATGTATATCGGAGCTTCAGGCGGTTTAAATTATACCGAATTTCAAGGTTTGAATAATATTGGTTATAATGCTGCTATTGAACTTGGTAAAAATGTTACACCTATTACGGGTTTTTCATTGCAGGGTGTGATGAAACCTGATTCCGCTGGATTACAGCATACAGAAGTTTTTGGTAATACAAAGTTTAACCTTATGAATCTTTTTGGGGGATATAAGGGTAAACCAAGATTTTTTGAAATTCAAACTGTGACAGGTATTGGATGGAATCATAATTATAATAGTGTTAATCCTAATGATTTATCTTTGCAGTGTGGTTTAGAATTTGATTTTAATTTGGGTAAAAATCGTAATTGGTATATTACATTTACCCCTATGCTTCAGGCTAATCAGATTTTAAAGGGTGATGAAATTACTTATATGATTAATCATTCCGATGTAAAGGCTAATTTTGGTGTTACTTATCGTTTTGGTTGTGGTAAGGAATCACATAATTTCACATTGTGTCCTTATACTTATACAGAAGACCAATATGATGAATTATGTGCATCATATGATGAATGTATAAATCGCCCACCTCAGATTGATACTATAATCATTGAAAAACCTATCGAAAAAATAGTAGAGGTTGAAAAGTATATCACTATTACTGATAATGAAGGTTTGAATTTTGTAAAATTTGACAAGGGTAGTTCTAAAGTTGAAGGACTTGGACAAGAAATGCTTGATTATATTATATCTCATTTGCCAAAAGATGCTGATATAGAGGTTATCGGTTCTGCAGATTCTGGTACAGGTTCGTTAGAGTTTAACCAACAACTTGCATCAGAAAGAGCAAATGTTATTGCTAATGAATTAAAGAATAATGGCTTTAACAATGTAACCATATCTACCGCTCTCGATAAGTTGGGCACTACAGAAATGTCACGTTGTGCTGTTATAGTTAAGTAATAAATAACTTATAATTATAAAAAAATATGTCAGAATTTAAAGGTGTAAAAATTACTTATCAGACAGAAGATTCTACTGTTACATGGGAATCTCCTTATATTGATGTTAGTATGGAAAATATACTTGATGGTTTTTATGGGCTATGTGTTGCCCAAACATGGCACCCTTCTACGATAATCTCCAAAATGTTAGAGTTTGCAGAAGACCGAAAAAGCATTATTGGAGATTAGTTTAATTTGTAATATTTGTTTTTAATGCAAAAGCACCCCAAATGAGGTGCTTTTGTTCGTTTTAAGAGGCTTTTAATATAAAGAAATATATTTTTACCTATTTAATAAAAAATGCCGATAGAAGCCAATTATGAAAACATAAGAAACCAATCTGGTTGTGTATTGTTTTTCATGTATTCTTTAATTTCGTCACATTCTTGTTTTCCTTGATCGCCCAACATCGATGTTATAGATACTCCACCAATAGCAGTGTATTCAAAGGTTTTAAGTATTCTGTGTAATTGCATTTTGCATCTTGCAATAATCCAACGTTGAAAATAGTAATCTTCATATAAATTAGCATCATCAATGGAAACCCATGCACGTATAAGTACGGGTGCATATGGTTCGTGACCTATTACTTTTATACGATGAGTATTTGGATTAAAATTAAATTGTATATCTGTAAGAGTATATGTTCTTGACAAATCGAACCACGAATATGAAACTGTACGTGTTGTTATAACATCACTAGAAAAAGGTGAAAGCCAAAGGTCACTTGCCATAACACGTTCAAGTCTTAAATCAGGGTCGTTAATACCAAACATACGCATACCGTCTTTTATTTCACAGAATTCTTGTATTCCCCACACACAATCGGGTAATTGTATGGTTCTAGATGCTTTGAATTCTTCTGTACGAAATGCAGCGGGATGCATTACGGTATATTTTAATTCGGTTGTAAACGGCCAATCACGAAATACATATCTTTTTTCCATATCTATAAGACGGCTTACCTCTTCGTTAGATATACTAAGTTTTAATTGTCCTGATACAGTTATTTCATCTGTAACCAATTTTATAAGTTCTTCCTTAGTCATTTAAGTTTACTATTGTTTTAATATTTATTAAATTTAAATATTTTTCATATATTTCAAAAATAAATATCAGACAATAAAAATGCCTTTTAAATAATATATTATTTTATGAGTCAAAAAACAATTGAAGAAAAATACACATCAATGACTGAAATAGAACATGTATTATCTCGATGTGAGATGTATATAGGTTCTACTTCCGAAACAGAATATACTGGATTTATATATGATGAAAATATAGATAAAATGAATTATGCAAATTTATCATATATACCGGCTTTATATAAATTATTTGATGAAATTATTTCTAATTCCTGTGACGAATATCGTCGTAAAGATAATATGGGTTTGACAAATATTATAGTTACAATAGATAAACCAAATAATACAATAACAGTAAGAGATAATGGGGGAATTCCTGTTAAAAAACATAAGCAGGCAAATATGTATGTATCGGAATTTATTTTCGGAAAACTTAGGACATCTTCCAATTATAACGATACAGAGGGTCGTACAGGAATAGGTTTAAATGGTTTGGGTGCATCACTTACTAATATTTTTTCAAAATATTTTAGAGTAAGTACAGCAGATAAGAAAAATGAAATTACAGTAGAATGGAAAAACAATATGAATGATAAAAAGGTTTTTCCAATTAAAAAATCTAAAAATCATTATACAGAAATATCCTATATATTAGATTTTAACAGATTTAACATTAAGGAGTTTTCGGATGATTTTATTTCTCTTTTACATAAAAGATGTATTGATGCTGCTGCTGCTAATTTAGGAATAACAGTGGAATTTAATTGTATCGGTACTTTGGTATCACAATCCAAAAAATGGAAATTCAATAAATTTGAAGATTATATGGAACTTTATTCTGATTATATTAAATTGGATAATAGTTTAACATATAAAGATGATGTGTGTTCTTTGTGGATTTATCCTAATGCTTTTATAGATGTTTCGTTTGTAAACGGAGCAGAATGCTCAAAAGGTTCTCATATTAAAGCAGTAAGACAAAGTATAGATAAATCTGTTATAGAATTTGTAAAAAGAAAGAATAAAATAGATGTGACTTCTAAGGGGGTAGATGGGAAATACGGAATATTCGGTATATTTAATATTCAAAATCCTGTTTTCTCAAGTCAAACTAAAGAAGAATTGGTTAATTCTGTAACCATTAATTTATCAGATAAATTTTTATCTAAAATTATTAAATCAGAAATTGTTAATCTTGTACTTGATTGGTACGCAAAAAAGCAAGAAGCGGAAGATTTGGCTAAAGTGCGTAAAATGAATAAAGATGCTAAGAAATTACTCAGATCTGATAAATTTATTGATTGTAATTCAAAAAAACGTGCGGAACGTAATCTTATAATATTTGAAGGTGATTCTGCGGGTGCTGCTTTTCGTACTTGTCGCAATCCTATTACACAGGCGGCTTATTTTATGAGGGGTGTACCTAAATCAGTATATGGGTGTAGTATGACAGAAATCATGAAAAATCAAGTGTTTAATGATATAGTAAATATTATAGGCTTACAATGGGGTGAATATAATGATAAAAATAATTTACGTTTTGGCAAAATTATCATAGGAAGTGATATGGATCCTGATGGTAGTCATATTGCGGGATTGCTTTTATTATTCTTTAATTGTTTTCCTGAATTATTTGAACAACATATGATATGTCGACTTATATCACCTTTTATTATTGCGAGTAAAGGTAAATCGGGTACTAAATCTTTTTCTATATTATATTTTAATACATTAGATGATTATAGAAAAGCGGAAAAGAAACTAAACGGTTATGAAGTGAAACATGTTAAGGGTCTTGGTACATTAAATAAAGAAGAAAGCAAAGAAATGTATCATAATCCTCATTATCAATATTTTATAAAAGATAAACTTGCTGATGTTATGTTTAAAAAATGGTTTGAAGATGGTAAAGAAGGTGCTAATATTCGTAAAGATATAATGAAAGATACAGTAATGTCAGAAGGTCAATTATTTTAATTATGAATGATATAACAAGAAATATAACTGAATTTTTTGAAACTGATTATAAGGATTTTGCACAATATGTTATCGAAAATCGTGCTTTAATCAGTGTTATAGATGGTTTAAAAACGGGTGCAAGAAAAATTATGCATGCAGCGTTTACGGGAAGCCTTAAGGATGGGAAACAGAAAAAAGTACCAAATCTTTCGGGTGAAACTATGAATTTTTCATTATATCCTCATGGTGATAATTCATTAAATTCCACTATAGTTACTTTATCACAGGAGCATAAATTTAATCTTAATCCGTTATATATAGATTCTCAAAATGGTTCTTTGCGTGATAATTCTGTTTCAAGTCCAAGATATTTATATGTTAAATTATCTAAATATGCGGATTTGTGGAAAACTGATATTGAACTTACAGAAAGGTTATTCGATGAAGGTCAGTATATAGAACCATATTGTTATTTGCCAATTATTCCAATGGCTATATTAAACAGGCAAGAGGGAATGTGTCAGGGATTCAGATTTTCTACAATGTCATATAATCCGGTTGATGTTATAGATGCGTGTTTAAAATATCTTACTGATAAAAAAGCATTTGATAAGATTGTTATTAGACCTTATGTGCGTGGTATTAAAAAAGAAAATTGGAAATTGGAAGAGGGTTCATGGGTTAATTACGGTAGTTTTCAATGGGATTCTAAAAAGAAACAACTTAATATAACTGATTTACCGTTTGATGTTGAATATGTAGATTTTGAAAAACTGCTTAATAAACTCTTAGATTCGGAAGAAATCGGAGATTGGTCTAATTATTCAGAAGATGGTAATGTTGATTATCGTATAGATTGTCGTAAAGTAAAATGGGCAAATGAAAGTAACCCTTCTGAATTTATTTTCAATACATTCAAACTTAAAAAAATATTAACACCAGATTTACTTTGGGTTCTTAATGAAAATAAAAAAGTGTTACATTTCGAAACCATTAAAGAACTTATATCTTATTTTATAGATTTTAGACTTAAAAAATACAAAGAGCGTAAAAGTAGACTTGTTAAAATTAAGGAAGAACAAGTTGTTGAAAATGATAATCTTATAAAATTTATAACCCTTGTTTGCAATAAAAAATTAAAAATATTAAATTGTAGCAAATCAGATATTAAAAAAGATATGGATTTTTATAATCTTGATATGAAATATCTTTCTACTCCTATGTCAAAATGTACAAATGAAGAAAAAACAGAACTCATAGAAAAGAATAATAATTTAAAGAAAGAACTTGAGTATTTAAGAAAAACAACAGAAAAAGAAATGTATGTTACAGATCTCAAAGAATTGAGAGGAAAAATAATAAAAGATTTTTTATAATAAATTTTATAATGATTTTTTAATTATATAAATTTTTAATATATTTTAATTATTAAATATTTTTAAATTATGGAACTATTATTATCTATTTTATGTTTATGCGTTATAGCGCGTTTTATTCAACAATTTTGTTTGGATATAAAAAATTCTTATTTTGATAAACGATATGAATCTTTAAATAAGAAATTTTATGATAGTGAATATTTGCATGAAGAAGAAATAAAAATGCTTCGTGAAATTCTTAAAGAAAAAAATGAAACTATTGAAGAATTAAAAAAACAACAGCGTTTTGGAATTAAAATTAAGAATATAGATGATATTACTGAAGTGAATATTGTTGATGCGGAAGAAGAAACTGATAATTAATTAAAAAAGAAATTATTTTTTAACTATGCATTATTGGGGTGATGAATGGTTTAAAAATCATGGTAATGATTTATATACCGCTATTAATAAAATCGAAAAAGGTTTACACAAATATGGTATAGGTGTAAATGGAAAAGAAAAATATGGTTCATACCGTGAGGAATATTTACGTTTCTGGGATGGTAGTTGGTATTATATAATCTTTGGTCCAAGACTATGTCGTAGACCTTTTCATAATTATAAATTTAAACCATTTATGAAATTAGCTAATTTTATTCACGATACAATAAGTTGGTTTGATTATTATATGATTCCTTATAAGAAGACAAAATATGGCTGGCTTCGTGGTGGAATAGCAAATTTTAATAATATAATAGGATTAACAAAACTTGTATGGAAATGGCAATCTAAAAAATATAATAAAGTTTATCAACTTGTATGTAAGGAATATCCAGATATAGTAGATGAATTGATAGTTGATACTGAAGGATATGAAATGATTAAACCTTGTAAATGGGGCAATGTTGATGGAACAGCAATACATAACAAGTATTGGAAATCCATGCAAGAAATTAAAGCGGATAAAAATGAAAATGAAATTTAATTAAATAATTTTTCAGATAAAAATATAACTATGAAGAAAATAGAATCACCTTTGGTAAGTTTAGATGAAATCGCCCTTATACCCGCTAAAATATCTCATGTTAATAGTAGAAAAGAAGTGTATCCGTTTGATGAAAACGGAAAACTTCCTATTTTTGTAGCACCTATGACATGTATAATAGATAAGTATAATTATGATTTGTTTAACAGTAAATCTTATGCTATTCTACCTGTAAGACCAGACAGTTTTAAAAACAATGAAAATCTATCAGATGGGTGGTTTGCCTGTCCTTTTGATATTTTTAAAAATTTAATTGATAATGCTGTTAATAATAAAAAATATTATGAAGGCAAGTATTTTATTTGTGTAGATATGGCTAATGGTCATATGGGGATTTTATATGATTATGTAAAAATGTTTAAGCAATATTTTCCGAATAGTAAAATAATGGTTGGAAACATTGCGAATCCAGAAACCTATGTTGAATGTTGCTTATCGGGTGTAGATTATGTTCGTGTCGGTATTGGTGGTGGTAGTGGTTGCACAACAAGTGTATATACTGGCTTTCATAATGGTTTGGTTAATATACTTGAGGTTATAAAAGACATAAAACAAGAAATTAGAAGAGGTTTTTTTGGTTCAGAATATACTGTTACCAAAGTGGTTGCGGATGGTGGTATTGATAATATTGGTAAGGCTATCAAATGTCTTGCACTTGGGGCTGATTATGTAATGATGGGTAAATTGTTTGCGCAATGTGAAGAATCTGTGGCTAAGAAATATAATGTCAATTCTATAAATGATTTAAGAGTGACAGTCAAAAATGATTTTTTAACAGTAAGCAAGGATTTAGAGAAAAAACTCGATGCTATATCTAACCGTCCTAGTTATTTTAGAGAAATTTGGGTAAAGGAATATTACGGTCAGGCATCAGAGCAAGGACAAATAGACAGATTCGGTATGGTAAAATCTACACCTGAAGGTATTACAACCTATATTCCTATGGAACATACCTATGATGAATTTATGCAAAATTTTGAAAATTATTTGCGTAGTGCTATGTCTTATAATGGTTCATTTAATTTAGAAGAATTTATAGGTAATGTAAATTATCAGATACAAACAATAACAGAATTTAATTTATATAATAAATAGAAGATGAGTAGTGATAAAATATATGTAATTCCAGATATTCATGGTAGGGATTTTTGGCATGATATTAAAAAGATTGAGGATTATGAAAAGATAATTTTTCTTGGAGATTATGTAGATCCTTACCCACACGAAAAGATTCCAAAGTATAAAGGGTTAGAATGCTTAGAAGAAGTTATTAATTTCGCAAAGGAACGTGAAAATGTTGTATTACTTATGGGTAATCATGATAGTACTTATATGATTAGTAATATTTTGTGTGAATGTAGGACAGATTATCAGAATTTTAATAGAATAAAAAAATTGTTTCGTGACAATAAAGATATGTTTAAATTAGCATATTATGTAGAAACGGAACGGGGTCCTGTTGTATTTACACATGCTGGTTTGTTTATGAATTGGCTTAAAAGGTGTGAAATTTCTGTTGAAGACAATCAAGAAATTGTAAACGAACTTAATAATAGATTTTCAGAATTACTTAATGAATTGTGTAGCGGTAAAGATGAAATTTCTTGTTTTCAAAACAATTCTTTGTTTAAAGCTCTTGGTATGGTTTCTTATTATCGAGGAGGGGTGTTTTCATATGGTTCTTGCATTTGGTCTGATATTAGAGAGCATGAGTGCGTAAACGAAAACGAGAAATTGAATGTTTTTCAGGTAGTTGGTCATACAATGTTAGATTCAAATAATATTATTAAGTTGCCCAATATAGCATGTGTGGATTCAAAAAAAGTTTGGTGCTTAAAAAACATATTTGATGCGAATTAATAAAAACAACAATTTAAAAATCTCTATTATGAAAAAATATTAAAATTTTATTTTTTTATTATTAAAAAATTTTATATATTTAATTTAAATTAAAATTAAAAATTATGTGTCTTTATTTAACAGAAAAAAACAAATTGGTGGCACCTAAACCATGCGTAGCCACCAAACCGATACGCTGCTTTAAGGTGGTACGTAAAATATATGAAAAGAATTCTGAAACTGGAGAGATATCTGTCAGATATGTCGGACCTATATATACGGATTTTGAATATCGCATAGGAGAAACAGTAAAAACTGAAGAAAAAATATATGCTGTTTCAAATTTTGAAAATAAAAACGATTCAAAATTACAGCAAAATTCTTTTTTGTGGTCGGTTAATAAAGGTTTGCATTCATATAATCCAAAAGCAAGAGGAGTAAAATTTTTGTTATGGAACCTGAAAAACCAAGCCGAACTAATATATGATGAACTCAACGAAAACAGTAAAAAGGATGAAATTGAAATAATGCGAAAGGAAAAACCTGCTGCTGTTTTGGAATGTGAGATACCTGAGGATGCTTTATTTTATGTAGGAATAGAGCCTTATGGTTATATAATCAATTCGGAAAAATTAAAAAATTTATATCAGAATGAGGTTACTGAAAATAATGACTCTGATAAAATTTTTGATTTTGGATTTGCCTCGGACAAACTTATTGTAATACGCGAACTCACAGATAAAGAAATATTTGATTATGAATAAAAAGCCTGATTAATCAGGCTTTTTATTTTTTCTTTAAATATCTATACCAAATCGTTCTTTGAAATTATCAGGTTTAGGGCATAATTTTTTTAATCGAAGATTAAAGGCTTTTACTCCACTTAACAATTCAGTACCAGTGTTTTCGTGACGAACCCATACGAAATTATCTTGGGAATTTGATTCTGGGGGAATCAAATATTTTAATTGTTTAGATTTTCCTATATTCGTTACTTCTTTTTTTAATTGTGTATGATTAAAAAAATATATGTCAAATAAATCGACATTCGAATTTATCTTTATGCATAATGACTCAAAAATGCTAAAATATCCATATTTATTATAACCAGGTTTATCAAATACATAAAGATTTTTTTTAAACATAGTATAGCCCGTATTGTATCCATAACACAATAAGTCATACATATCATTGTTGCTTATTATTGTTTGTATTTCTTCTACGGCTGTATTTTTTACCAAATCATCATAATCCATACGAGTTAAAATAAGCCAATCATATCCTTTTGATTCGTTTTTACAAAATTCTATATATTCTGAATTTTTTAAAATATGGTATTTTATCTCTGTTTTTATATTATTTAGATTTTTTATCTCTGAGTTTTCAATATCATGTTCATCGTTTACTATGAATATGATATCGAAATTTTTATTTGTTTGATTGTTTAAACTTGGAATGAAATAACTATTTACATAGTTTATTCCATTTTGAATAATAGTTTCATCAAAAATTTTATCACCTAAACCTAATGTTTTACTTGATAAAAATCTTGTAATAACAAAATGTTTTATTTTCATTGATTACCTTTTATATTTAATTATATTCATTTGATTTATAATTGCAAAACTTCCGGTAATTTTTAGTAATCTTCCACCATATCTAATTACCAATCCCTCTGAGGCATTTATAATATTTCCGGTTTGTTCAAGTTTTACAAGTAATTGTTCCAATTTGTCCTTATCAGATTCTGTACCTTGTTTATCGGTTATGTCTATAATATCTGTTATTTGTTTTTTTATTTTTTTGATTACCTTTTCTTCGTTTCCTGAATTTATAAGATTTTTTGTTCTTGATATTATCTTATTACCTATTTTTATAAATATCGTTTCTAACGGTTTTATTACTTTTTTCTGTAATTGTTTTAAATTGTCCTTTTCAAAATTTCTTATTTCATCATAAGTATCTTTATCAAGTTTTGATTTAAACCAATATAATGTAAATCCTTTTTGACCCGCCCATCTTGCAGATAAAGAATCAATGGTTTCTTCATCTAAATTTCTAAATTTAGTTCTTATATACTTTCCTAATGCTGCTTTTTTATAATCCAATATTGTATCATATTCAGAAAGATTGTAATCTGATAACAAATCATTTAAATCAGCTATATATTCCATTGCATCTTCTCCACCTCTTTTATTTTTTTCTAATATTACCATAGGTGTAGATTTTGCATTTATATTACTCATTTTTTCTGCTATGCTATTTAGATAATTAAGATCATTTTTATCATCATAATCTTCAAAATATATTCCATCTATATTTTGAACAGCCAGTTTAAACATATGGAACATTACCATAACTTTATCATACGGTATAATATTAGTATTTTCGGGATCTATAACTTCCACATCAAGCCACTTTCTTTGAATAACATTCCCCTCTGTATCAGTTGTATTAAAGAATTTAATTGCGTTTGGTATATTTTTAAATACTTTTGCAATAATATCTGCACATTTTTTAAATGCATTTGCTACTAATTGCCCACCTTGCCATAATTCAGGGTTTTTCAAATCTTTTAATTTGTAAGGTATTTCTCGTATATGTCCTATATTTCTTGCAAATATGGGTTCACCTGTTAAATCAACAGATGCGAAAAGATTCATACCATCAACCTTTTCCGTGACATCAGTAATATCTCCGCAAAAAAGTTTATTAATAAGTTCTGAAATATCTTCAAAATTCATATCATCAATTTCATAAGGGTGCGATATATGACCACCAAGACCACCCTCATTAAGATGTTGAATAGCCATACTTTCTTCAATAGATACTGATGTATTATCTTTTAAATCATTAAAATAATTTTCTACATCTATATCTTTTATCCAATTCATTTCAACAAGTAAACGATATCCAGAGAAGAAATTTTCAAAATCATTATTTGCAATATCTGTTCTTAATACACTTGCGGATATAGGTGTATTATTAAATTCATCTGTTCTATGTGTAAATTCAAGAGGATTGGAAACGCTTTCCATAAGAACAGGTTCTACACCTTCTGTATAATATTTTCCATTAATATCGAATGATTTATAAAAATCTCTTGCTCTTTTTATATCTGTATCTTTTGTGGAAGCAAGCATGCAATAACATCCATCACCCATCATTTTGTTAAGCGTCATCATATAAGCATAGCGAACAGGACTTGGACAATCTTCAGTTTCTATTACATGCATATATGGTGCTTTTTTACATATTTTAGATAAAAATTCAACAGTGCTATGTGCAGTAATACTATCTCTGTTTTTAGGACTAACTATAAAATAAATTTCCGAATTATATTCTTGTGACATGGTTTTATACGCATTTTCAGCAAGTAAAATATGTCCAGCGTGTGCGGGTTTAAACCCACCTGGAAACAAAATAAAAAGATTCTTTTTTAATGATGTTTGGTTTAAATCTTTAATCATCCAAATATAAGATGGTGCATCAACATCCAATTCAACATCTTTATAACCATGTCTTTTATACCAATCATGAACAAAGGAATCTTTTTTTACTTCTAAACGTATTTTGTTTCCGTTTGCTTTTTTTACTATATCTTCCGCCATATCTAATATAGTATTTCCCAAACCCATTCCCCTCTTTTTTTCATCCACAAAAACATTAAAAAGATAATAAGTATCTTTTTCATAATTAAATTTATATAATAAAAAATTAAACGAATTATCCTTTGCTTGGTATTCCCATATTTTACCATGAGGTTTATTCTTTGTATTAACGCTTACTTCTACCATAGTTATAAAATTTATAATATTTTGTACATCATAGGGGATTCTTCCGTTTCTTCACCTTTATAAAATTTAAAATTATATTTATTTTTATAATAGTTAGCAAGGTCTTGGTTTTTCGCCATAAGAGTTACGCCTTTTACTTGATTTCTTTTTAAAACCTGACAAACTCCTTCAATTAATTTATTACCAAAACCTCTCTTTCTATATGTGTTTAATATTTCTATATCAAACATAGTTCCGAAAAACATAGTAATTTATAGAAAATCACCATGCAATTCATTTCTTTCTTGCTTCAACCTATCACTACTTTTTAGGGAGATTTCTCTCTTGTCATCCATAGTTGGATAGTCCACAAGCGTAAATTCGGGCGAA
>JAEEGL013380285.1_pt1 | contig 71477 bp, 64 predicted proteins | sample 9134231 | NCBI WGS metagenome assembly JAEEGL01 (sample SAMN16246548, study PRJNA631951) | gut metagenome | biome: gut microbiome; feature: rumen; material: fiber-attached | host: Bos | place: Iran: Karaj | collected 2018-10
CTTTCTCCATCTCTATGGTGTCATAGAGTTTTATGCCGTAAGGACTGTCCACAGTATATTTGCTCCAGTATGGCAGATCCGTTCCGTCTGCATCCTTGCCGTTTGGATCTCCGTTCTTGGCGAAGTTTGTCCAGTAATTGCAGATCTTTCTCGCACAGTCCATATGATGTCCTGTGAAAGGTCTCCAGCACTTCATAAGTGTTTCAAACTGGAACCAGAGGTCGCATGAATGGAAACATCCGGCATCATCTCCAGGGATCGATACGCCGAAGGTATAGTAATAGAAATCAAGCCCGAGTTTGGCACACACTGCTGCCATCAGTCTGTTTCCTATACCCATCTGATGCACTACTGCCGCATCCTTAAGTTTCATTCCGCCGTTCTTAACAGCTTCCCTGAAACCGTCAGCATACTGACAGAACTTATCGTCAACGAACTTCTCCACTGTCGCTTCATCATCGGATTCCGGTGCGATCAGGAACTCGTCTTTGGTGTTTCCGATCATGAACTTAACGTCGTTCATCCTGTTGCCGACGATAGTATCCTCCATCATCTCCGTCAGGAAGACTCCGTCCGTAACAGCACCCCAGAAATAATGGCATTCATTGAACTTATCCTCGATATACTGGGCGTCGAGTGCTCTTGCTTCTTCCAAAGTCTTTACACCGAGTTTCTCGAAGAATTCAATGCCTTCCTTTTCCTGCTGTTCAAGAGATACCTGAGGCATACTCATATTCAGAGGATATTTAGGCCTCATACCGCCGATGGATTCGATGATCCCTTTCTGGAACAGACCTTTTGCTTTCGGAGAGCACATCTGGGCTACTACCGAGAATCCGCCTGCAGACTGTCCGAAGATCGTGATGTTCTCAGGATCTCCTCCGAAGTTTGCGATGTTTCTCTTTACCCATGCGATACCGAATGCCTGATCCTGCAGAGCGAAGTTTGTCGGACCGTCAGGATTCTCTTTGGTTATCTCAGGATGTGCAAGAAGTCCGAAGGCGTTCAGTCTGTAACCAATGGATACGAGTATCACTCCGCGGGAAGCTATGCGCTCACCGTCAAATTCCATCTCATAGGGATATCCTTCCTGAAGTCCGCCTCCGAAGATCCACACCATGACAGGGAGCTTATCGTCAACTGTCTTGGCGGGAGTCCAGATATTGGCGGTAAGGCAGTTCTCACCTCTTTTTACTTCGGGATCCACATGCCATTCCTTTGAATAGAATGCTTCGGGATCTCTTCCAGGAACTCTCTGCATGGAGATCTCACCGAATTCGTAGCATTCCCTTACTCCTTCCCAGTCCTCTGCGGGCTGAGGAGGACGCCAGCGGTTCTTCCCAGAAGTATCAGCGCCAAAGGGAATACCTTTATAAACAGTAATACGGGCGTCTGTCGCAACTATGCCTCTGACTCTTCCGTTTTCTGTCTTTGTCTCTCTAAGCATTTATAACTCCTTATCCGGAACCTTCTTATTTCATTCCATACTTTCTGAGGTTGGCATCGATTATGAACCTGATCCTCGGATCCTCTTCCTTTTCCATCTTGACTTCATCACCTAGGAGCATTGCATGGAATCCGTCGTTATACGGTACCCACTCAGGCATCGGTGTGCCGTCTGCATCAAGGCCGTTCGGGTCACCTGACTTGGCGAAATTGGCAAAGTAGTTGCACATCTGTCTGGCGAGGTCGTAATGATGTCCGTCAAAAGGTCTCCAGCAATTCATAAGCGTCTCGAACTCAAACCAGAGGTCACAGGAGTGGAATGCTCCTACATCGTCTCCGGGGATATAAGGATCGAACACACTGAAATAAACCTTGCGGCCGTTGATGGCAAGTATCTCTGCTGTAAGCCTGTTGGAAGCGTTGAATGTTGAGAAATCAGCTTCTCTTACAAGGTCTTCCCTCTTGTCATTTCCGGCAACGTATTTGACCACTTTTAGATAGTCATCGGCAAGATCGCCGAACAGGGTCTTTGCCCAGTCTTCCAGAGGCTCACGGGCGCCGGCGAAGAATTCATCTCCGGTGGCGGTGACCATGACATCAACATGATTCATCTCGTTCTTGAGCATGCAGTCGCCGGGATCCTGTGTGCAGAACAGTCCGTCTACCAGAGGGTTCATGAATTTGAATGTCTCTTTGCGGTACTGTACCTGCTTGTCATTGATATATTTTGCATCCAGTTTTCTAGCTTCTTCGATGCTGTTCACACCGAGATATTCAAGGAATGTCTGGCCGAACTCTTCTCCGAAAGCAAGATCCTTTGTCCCTATCTCAAAATATCCGAGACTGGGAATAGCCATTGCATTCAGACCTGCCGATTGAATGATCGCATGCTGGAAAAGACCAACTGTCATCGGCGAGCAGCACAGATACTGAACTGCAGCACCGCCTCCGGACTGTCCGAAAATAGTGACGTTTTCAGGGTCTCCGCCGAAGTTTACGATATTCCTCTTGATCCACTTGAGAGCAGCCACCATGTCTAGAAGTCCGAAGTTGCAGGGAGCATCAGGCTGAGCTGCCGTCAGTTCTTTATGTGCCATGAAAGCAAACACATTCAGACGGTAAGTGATAGATACGAGTATCACACCTCTCTTGGCAAAATGTTCCCCGTCGAATTCCTGCTCATGGCCATAGCCTTCCTGCATTCCGCCGCCATGTATCCACATCATGACGGGCAGCTTGTCCTCCGTACTCTTAGCCGGAGTCCAGATATTTAACTGGAGGCAGTCCTCGCTCATGGCGATATCGGGATCGACGTGCCATTCCTTGGAATAGAAAGCTTCCGGGTCAGCTCCGGGAGTATTCTGCATGGCTATAGGTCCGAACTCATAGCATTCGCGAACGCCTTCCCAATTCTCAGCAGGCTGAGGAGCGCGCCAGCGGTTCTCTCCTACGGGAGGAGCAGCATAAGGAATGCCTTTGAAAACAGTGACTCTCGCATTAGTTCCCACGATACCCCTAACGAGACCGTTTTCAGTTCTGGTTTCTCTGATCATATGATCCTCCTGTTATTCTTTCCGCTGTAAAGCGAAAAGGCTTTATACTTGTTTAGATGAAATCACGCATGCTTCCGTACCGAAAGGCACGGAAGCAGCGTTATGTTTATTATTATTTGTTCACTTCGAGGAGGAACTTTTCCTTCTCTGTCGGTTCTGCTTTGTTCATATAGATCTCATCACCGAAGAAAATGCCGTGTTTGTTGTCCTTTGTGAACTTTTCCCAGTAAGGCATTGGTGTGCCGTCAGCATCATTACCGTTAGGATCTCCGGTCTTTGCAAAGTTGGTCCAGTAGTTGCACATTTTCCTTGCCAGATCGAAGTGATGTCCGTCAAAAGGCCTCCAGCATTTCATAAGTGTTTCGAACTCGAACCAGAGGTCAGAGCTGTGGAATACTCCGGCATCATCACCTGGGATAGTAGGTCCGAACACGTAATAGTGCAGGTCTCTTCCCTGTTCTGCAAGATAATCAAGAGCCAGTCTTGCACCATACTCAAATGATCCGACTGTGACTGCTTTCTTGAGGCTCTCACCGGTCTTCTCTGCCTGTCTCTTACAGATATCAAGGTACTCGTCTGCTCTGTCACCGAAGCATTCCTTGACCCATTTCTCGATCTCAGCCTCATCGTCTGATGCAGGGCCGATCTGGAACTCATCTGTAGTATTACCTGTCATGAGAGGCACGTCATAGAGGGTTCCGTTCTTGATGCATTCTTCTCCCAAAGCAGTGAGGAACTTGCCGTCAGCCTGTGGCATGAAGAAGAAATTACTTTCAAGGCACTTGTCTTCAATGAACTGTGCATCAAGTTTTCTTGCTTCAGCGATAGTATCGACGCCAAGACACTCCTTAAGGAATCTCACGCCCATCTCCTGAGCAGTTCCGAAATTGAAGTTTCTGCCGCTGAATCTCGGGTTTGTCGGGACTTTCATGTTCACTCCGCCAGCTGATTCAACGATAGCCCTCTGGAAATGGCCTCTGGACTGCGGAGAGCAGAGATGGTTCCATACGCTCCCGCCGCCTGCGGACTGTCCGAAAATGGTGATATTCTTGGGATCTCCGCCGAAGTTCTCAATATTACGCTCAACCCACTTGAGTCCGTAAAGCTGATCCAGCATACCGAAGTTCGTAGGTGCATCAGGAGCTTCTGCTGTCAGTTCAGGATGGCAGAGGAATCCGAATACGTTTACGCGATACGCTACTGATACGAGAATGACTCCGCGGTGAGCGATACGCTCTCCGTCGAATTCCATCTCCCAGGCATAACCTTCTCTGAATCCGCCGCCGAAGAACCATACCATGACAGGAAGTTTCTCATCAGCAGATTTAGCGGGAGTCCAGATGTTCAGTCTGAGGCCGTCTTCATTCATGGGGACTTCCGGGTCCACATGCCACTCTTTTGAATAGAATGCATCGGGATTCTTTCCAGGAACAGCCTGCATCGTTATCGGCCCGAATTCATAGCATTCTCTCACTCCGTCCCAGCTCTTGGGAGGCTGCGGAGCCCTCCAGCGGTTCTCTCCGCAAGTCGGGGCTGCAAAAGGAATGCCCTTGAAAACAGTGATCCTTGCATCGGTTCCGGGGAAGCCCTTTACCATTCCGCTCTCTGTTTTTGTTACTCTAAGCATTTCATTGATCTCCGTACTATTAAGTCTAAGTGATTAGATTATTTATTTACTTCGCAGAGGAATTTCCTCTTCGGAGTATATTCACTGTGATCCATGTAGATCTCATCGCCGAAGAAGATATTGCACTTGTCATCCTTGTTGAATGTATCCCAGTGCAGCATCGGTTTTCCGTCAGCATCGTTTCCGTTAGGATCTCCGGTCTTGCAGAAATTAGTCCAGTAATTGCACATCTTCCTGGCAAGATCATAATAAGGACCGTCAAAAGGCCTCCAGCACTTCATTAAGTTCTCAGTCATGAACCAGAGGTCGCTGGAATGGAACGCACCGGCATTATCTCCGGGAATAGTCGGTCCGAAGTTGTAGTAATATACACTCCTGCCCTGATCCGCGAAGCATTCGAGAGCCAGATGTGTTCCGAGCTCGAACGTTCCGACAGTACAAACCTTTCTCAATGGTTCACCGGTCTCTTCTGCCATCTTCCGGCAGATCGCAAGATATTCGTCAGCCTTATCAGAGAAATTCTTCTTTGCCCACTCTTCTATAACAGATTCTTCATCGGAAGAAGGACCGTTCATAAACTCATTGGTGGTATTGCCGATAAGGATCGGGATATCAGGGATCCTGTTGGCCTTGATGGTATCTGAATAACTTTCAACCAGATATTTGCCATCTGTGATCGGCCCGAACATCATTCCTGAATCGAGGCATTTCTGCTCGATCTCCCAGGCATCCAGTTCTCTGGCCTCTGCTAATGTATTGACTCCGAGCACTTCTTTAAAGAACTTCTCTCCGTTCTTCTGAGCCATCTCGAAGTTGAATCCGCCTCCGAACATGGATCCGGGATAGCGGAACCCGCATCCGCCGGCTGATTGGATGACGGCTTTATGGAAGGCACCTTTTGCTTTAGGTGACGCAAGATGATTCCAGACACTGCCGCCACCGGCAGACTGTCCTCCGATCGTCACATTTCCGGGGTCACCGCCGAAATATGCAATATTATTCTTGACCCATTCCAGTCCTGCTCTCTGGTCAAGAAGTCCGAAGTTTGCAGGATGTTCAGGATCTTCTGCTGTGAGCTCAGGATGGCAAAGGAATCCGAATACATTGACACGGTACGCTACAGTTACGAAGATGACTCCTCTGTGTGCGATGCGTTCCCCGTCGAACTCCATTTCATGTGCATATCCCTCTTTGTATGCTCCGCCGAAGAACCAGACAAATACAGGCAGTTTCTCATCTGCACTCTTTGCGGGAGTCCAGATATTGAGTCTGAGGCCGTCCTCTCCCATGGGCACTTCGGAATCCACATGCCATTCCTTTGAATAGAATGCGTTCGGATCTTTTCCGGGTACTGCCTGCATGGTGATCGGTCCGAATTCATAACACAGACGGACTCCATCCCAGTTCTCGACAGGCTGAGGTGCACGCCAGCGGTTCTTTCCTGATGTATCCGCTGCATACGGGATGCCCTTATACACAGTAATTCGGGCATCGGAACCGGGGTATCCCTGTACGAAGCCGTTCTGTGTCTTAGTACATCTAAGCATATCTATGCTCCTTTTTTGATTAAGTAAGATCAGGCGTTGTTCTTCTTGTAAGCTTCAAGATTGGCTTTGACTATGAAGTCTGTTACAGCAGGTGTTGCCTCAGGCTGCATCTGTACTGTATCGAAGAACTGGATGCATCTGCGGTTGTCCGGAGTATAGGCTTTCCACTCGGGCATCGGAGTGCCGTCTGCATCAAGTCCGTTAGGATCTCCGGTCTTAGCAAAGTTGGTCCAGTAGTTGCACATCTTCCTAGCAAGATCAAAGTGATGTCCGTCAAAAGGTCTCCAGCACTTCATCAGCGTCTCAAAGCAGAACCACAGATCGCTGGAGTGGAATGAACCGGCATCATCGCCCGGGATCTCAGGATCGAAGCAGTAAAGTCTTATGGATCTTCCCTGCTCGTTATAAACATCCGCAACAATCCTGGCGGCAGTTTCGTTAAGGTTTGCGCTGGCAGCAGTCCTGCGGTCTTTTCCTGCAGCGACTTCCTTCTCTACGACTGCCCTGTACTCAGCTTCCTTATCTGCGAAGGTGGCAGCAAACTTATCGAAAGCTTCATCATCATCGCCTCTGGGTCCGAAAATGAATTCGTCTCCTGTCCAGCCGAGGAGTATCGGAACGTCATGCAGTTTGTTCCTCATGAGATATCCTTCTATCTCATAATTGAGGAATTTGTGATCAACGACAGAGTTGAAAGTGCCGCCGAATCCGGCTTTCGCTCTGTATTCAAGTTCTTTATCCCTTACAAATTCAGCAGGAAGAGCTCTAGCTTCAGCAAGAGTATTTACACCAAGATACTCCTTGAAGAACAGTTCACCTTTTTTCTCCGCTTCAGGAAGTTCCTGGTTGTGGCGGAATGTACTGGTCGGATAAACAGAAACAAGGCTGCCGCCTGCAGAAGACATGATAATGGCCTTCTGGAACAGACCTTCAGTAGTCTCAGAGCTCATCTGAGTGAATACGCTGACACCGCCGGAAGACTGTCCGAAGATCGTGATGTTCTCAGGATCTCCGCCGAAGTTGGCGATATTGCGCTTTACCCATTCGATAGCTGCTTTCTGATCCAGGAATCCGAAGTTGCAGGGATGCTCCGGATCTTCAGCTGTAAGCTCGGGATGCGCAAGGAATCCAAATACATTAAGCCTGTATGCAACAGTAACTAAGATGCATCCGCGGTGAGCGATACGCTCTCCGTCAAATTCCATCTCTGTGCAGTTACCTTCCTGAAGACCGCCGCCAAAGATCCAGACCATTACTGGCAGCTTCTCGTCAGCGCTCTTCGCAGGGGTCCAGATGTTTACCTGAAGGCTTCCGTCTTCACCCATCGGGATATCAGGATCGACGTTCCATTCCTTGGAATAAAATGCTTCCGGATCTTTTCCGGGAACAGCCTGCATCGTTATCGGTCCGAACTGATAGCATTCACGAATACCTTCCCAGTTCTTCGCAGGCTGAGGTGCACGCCAGCGGTTCTCTCCGCTGGGATCAGCTGCATAAGGGATACCCTTAAAAACAGTGATCCTTGCATCTGTTCCGGGGAAGCCCTTGACCATACCGTTCTCAGTCTTAGTAATTCTGAGCATTTGATTTCCTCCGTATCTTTCTTGTTTAAAATAGAAAATCCAATGCGCCTTTCTTTCTTAGAAAGGCGCACTGTTAAAATACTTATTCTGCAGCCGCCTTGACGTTCAGATCAACAAGGAACTTCGCTCTCTCATCATAAGAATCAGGATTGAATTCCACAGTATCAAAGAATCCGATATTACAAGGACGTTCAGCAGTATACGGTTTCCACTCAGGCATCGGCGTACCATCTGCATCGTTGCCGTTCGGGTCACCGTTCTTCGCAAAGTTGGTCCAATAGTTGCACATCTTCCTTGCGAGATCGTAATGCTTGGCAGTAAACGGTCTCCAGCATTTCATCAGTGTCTCAAACTCAAACCAGAGATCGCTTGAATGGAATGCACCAGCATTGTCTCCGGGCATTTCAGGTCCGAAGACATAGTAATAGATTGGACGTCCCTGCTTCGCAAGAATGTCTGCGAAGATCTGAGCTCCGACTTCATTCTGGTTCACGCTAAGGGCCTTCGACAGGGTCGTTCCTTCTTTTTCTGCTTTACGGCGGCAGATCTCGATATACTCGTCTGCATATTCACCGAAATTGTCACGAACCCATTTGATAGCTGCATCTTCATCAGCAGGAGCAGGTCTTCCTTCGCCGTTGGTATTCCCGACCATGATCGGTACATCAGCTACATTGCCTTTCAAGACAGTGTCATCGACCTGTTCAGGCACATAAAGACCGTCGACAACACCTCTCCACATCTCGCCATTCGCAGTCATCTCAAGGAATTTGTCCTCAATGAACTTAGCATCAAGTTTACGTGCTTCTTCGATCGTATCGACTTTCAAGTATTCTTTTAAGAATCTGACACCATCAGCCTCTGCTTTCTCAAGAGTACGGTAATGGCGCATAGCTCTGTTGCTGGGATATGAGACAGCCACTCCGCCTGCAGACTCCACTATAGCCTTCTGGAATGAACCCTTTGCTAAAGGAGAACATAGATGAGCAAGAGTGCTTCCACCTCCGGCTGACTGTCCGAATATAGTGATATTGTCAGGGTCTCCGCCGAAATTGGCTATATTCCTCTTTACCCAATCGATTCCCGCCTTCTGATCGAGGAATCCAAAGTTAGCGAATGCATCCGGTTGATCTCTTGTAAGATCCGGATGACACATGAACCCGAAGCAGTTAAGTCTGTATGCGATGGAAACAAGGATCACTCCTCTATGAGCTATACGCTCGCCGTCGAATTCCATCTCATAAGCGTATCCTTCTCTCAGGGCTCCGCCGAAGATCCAGATCATTACAGGTAATTTCTCATCTGCGCTCTTAGCAGGAGTCCAGATATTCAACGCCAGGCTGTCTTCTCCCATCGGAACTTCTGGATCAACATGCCATTCCTTTGAGTAGAAAGCCTCCTGATTCTCACCAGGCACTTTCTGCATAGTGATAGGAGCAAATTCATAGCAGTCACGTACACCATCCCAGTCTTTCGCAGGCTGAGGAGCGCGCCATCTGTTCTCACCGGAAGTATCATCTGCAAACGGAATACCTTTGAATACGGTTATCCTTGCATCTGTACCAGGAAATCCGCGTACCATTCCGTTTTCTGTCTTAGTAACACGAAGCATTTCTTATCTCCTTATAAGACATAAAAAGCCAATTCAAATTACTTCTCCACTGTAAAAGCCATCTCATACAGATAAGTGTATTTCTTTCCCGGCTCTACAAGGATCTGCTGCAGATCTGTATTGGCTGAGTTGGGCATTGCGTGAGGTTCTACGCTGAATCCACCCCAATCTACATACGTAGCTCCGTTCTTTCCCTTGCTCATGAAGGGAAGTCCCATATGGTTTCCGGTATAGAGCATCATGCATGGTGCTGTTGAGTTAAGTGTCATAGTTATACCAGACAGATCTCCGGTAAGCACGCAACAGGGTTTGTTTTCTCTGAGGACGAAGTTTACGTCATATCCATGATTAGCCTGGATCATAGGATCATCAGCATTGATGCGTTCGCCAATGGTATGAGGTTCTCTGAAATCGTAAGGAGTCCCTTCTACAGGAACATTCTTTACAGGGATTGCCTGCTCGTCATTGATGGTATATTCATCCGCATTGATCATAAGGGTATGGTTGAGAACGTTGCCGTTTCCTTGTCCGTTAAGGTTGAAAGCACTGTGGTTGGTGAGGTTGCAGACAGTGAAATCTTCACTGTAATATTCTGTTTCCTGTCTGAGGATGCTGTCCTGGAAAGTAACGGTCATTTTAAGAGTAAGAGCTCCGGGATATCCTTCTTCTCCGTCTTTACTAACATATGTAAATACTACGGAATCATCTACGATCTCGCCATCCCAGTAACGGTTCTGGAAGCCGTTCCTTCCGCCATGGATATGTCCGCCAGCTCTATCATTCTTTTCAAGCTGGACTTCTTTTCCATTAAACATAAACTTACCGTCACGAATACGGTTTGCAACACGTCCGACAGTTGCACCGGCAAGACCTTTCATCTTGATTTTAGTCTCATAGTTCTCCATTCCGCACATGACGTCAGTGAGTTCGCCATTCTTATCTCTGATACAAAGCTCAAGAATAGCGCACCCTATATTCATAACAGATGCAATCTGTCCTTTTTCATCTTCAAGAACATATCTGAATACTTCTCTGCCATCGTCATAGTTGCCGATGACTTCTTTAGAAACCTTGGTAGCCATATTGCCCTCCAAATCTCTTTTCTTATTACACAGGCTACAGGGAAAATCCCTGTAGCCTGCTGCAAGTTATTAGACTCTCACTTTAACGAATGTGTCAAAGCTTAATCAGCTGAGAGCACCAGCCTGTGCACGGCCGATTTCATCTTCACTGTATTCGCCATTCTCGTCACGGGTGAATTCTGCAACGAGTTCTCCTTCATACATGACAAGGATCCTGTCGCACATACCCATGAGCTCATTCATTTCGGAGGAGACCATGACGATGCTGATTCCCTGAGTGGTCAGGTCATTCATGATCTTGTAGATCTCCATCTTGGCGTTAACGTCGATTCCGCGGGTGGGCTCGTCAAGAATAAGAACATCAGGGTTCTTTGCCAGCCATTTCGCAAGAATGACTTTCTGCTGGTTACCACCAGAGAGGAATACTGCAAGTCTGTTAGGATCTTTGGGCTGAACAGTCAGCTTAGCCATATTTTCATCGATAAACTCTTTCTGTGCCTTCAGATCAACAATACCGTTCTTGCTGAACTTATCAAAGTTAGGAAGGCTTATATTCTGAGCAACAGACATGCCAAGGACAAGTCCTTCAGCTTTTCTGTCTTCAGGAAGCATTGCCAGACCTTTGTTGATCCAGTTAAACGGGCTGGGATTTGTCATCTGCTCACCATTCAGATAGAATTCGCCGCTTGAATACGGGAACTCACCAATTATGGCCTTCATTGTCTCAGTTCTTCCTGCACCAACAAGGCCGGAGAATCCGAGGATCTCACCTTTATGAAGCTGGAAGTTGATGTTTTTGAAGACACCGGTGGGCGATGAAAGATTCTTGACTTCGAACACGACTGTATCGGGTTCGACTGTGTCGTAACGCTCAGGATAGTAAGCCTCAAGCTTACGTCCAATCATCATTGCGACCAGGTCATCTTTATTCAGTTTGCCATCATTGACAACTGTACCAGTGACCTTACCGTCTTTAAGAGCGGTAACCCTGTCAGCCAGTTCAAGAACTTCGTCAAGCCTGTGGGAAATGTAAATAATACCAATTCCACGCTCTCTCAGTTTCTTGATAACATCAAACAGGTTTCTTGTTTCTCTTTCAGTAAGAACAGCTGTCGGCTCGTCGAACACCATGATCTTAGAGTCGTGTGACAGCGCCTTGCCGATCTCAACCATCTGCTGCTGTGAAGTTCTGTATGTCCACATCATGACGGATGAGTCAGGATTTCTGAATCCTATATCAGTAAGAATCGCATTTGCCTTTTCATACATTGTCTTGCGGTCGAGGACAACACCTTTGCTTCCCTTTGTATCCTCACGGGCAAGATAAATGTTTTCAGCTACGGACAGGCCGGGGACGAGGTTGAATTCCTGATAAATAATACCGATTCCTTCCTGTACGGATTCGAGAGGGTCATTTATAACGGCCTTCTCACCGTTGATGAAGATATCGCCTTCCTCAGGAATGTTAACGCCGCCGAGGCACTTGATAAGGGTGCTCTTTCCAGCTCCGTTCTCACCAATAAGGCAATGGATCTCACCAGCCTTGAGGTCAAAAGAAACATGATCAAGCGCCTGAACACCAGGGAACGCTTTGGACAGGTCTTTTACCTCGAGTAACATGTTATTATCCATTTTTATCTCCGTTCTAATATAAACTTCAAGTGATTTCCGTTCAATCGATTAGCGGGTGATCTTCTGGGTGAGACTATCAAGTCCGCAGACCGCGATCAGAACTACACCGATAACGGCTGTCTGCCAATACATGTTGACCTGAAGAAGAACCATTGATGTCTTGATGAACTGCATCAGAACGCATCCGAGAAGAGTACCGATGACTGATCCGTTACCACCGCTCATGCTTGTACCACCAACAACGGTAGCAGCAACAGCGTCCATGGAGACGTTACCAGCGCCGGCAACAGAACCGGAGTTAAGACGGGCGACCATCATGATTGCGGAGTATCCTGCGAAGATACCGCAGATGATGTAGGTCAGGACCCTCAGTTTTGTTGTATTAAGACCGGAAAGTCTTGCAGCTGTCTCGTTACCACCAAGAGCCTTGATGTGGTTGCCGAGAACGGTTCTGTCAAGAATGAACCAACCAACAACAGCAGCGATCGGGACGAAGAAGAACAGATAGGGCAGTCCGCCGAGAGCCTCTACACCGCCAACACCAATCTTATGAATGATAGCGCCGTTGTCAATTGTTACAGGATAACCTTTAGTGATAACCTGGTCGATACCTCTGATGATGTACTGTGTACCAAGGGTGATAATGAAGGCAGGCAGTCTCAGTTTTGTGAGAAGGAAGCCGTTCAGCCAACCAAGGCAAGCACCGATAATCATAGCAAGGACCCAGGATAAAAGGGCGCCCCACCAGGTGTTTCCAACAAGGACTCCATCAGCAACATTGAAAGATTTGATGAACATTGCCATAAGAATACCGGACATGTTCATGATCTCACCGATGGACAAGTCGATGTTTGCAGAAGCAACAATGAAGGTCTGGCCCATTGATGCTACGCATCCGATAGCGCACTGCTTAATAAAGCTGATCAGGTTCTCTCTCGTCGTAAAAGCAGGTGTCGCAATGGACATGATGACTGAGAGGATAATAAGAACGATGATCAGGGACGCCTCACGAGAATGCCAAATGTTCATGAGGATGTCTTTGAAGGTTTTCTTTTCTTCCACTTTTCGTACACTCCTTACTTTAGTGCTCCGCTTAGTATAGTTTACGGAGAACTGATTTAAAAAATGTCTTCTTACCGGATTTCTCCGGTTTGGAAAAAGGCGTTCCTTTTTCCGGATATTAATCCTTCCCGAAGAAAGACTCCGTGAAGGAGGCTTATGATGTAGCAGCAGAACTGATACAGCATTGTTAACTGCAGGTAATGTTGTCAGAGAAGACGGAAACATGGTTCATATTGGTCTCTGCGTCGGACCAGCTATCCCCTCCCAGAACAACAAAATGCCCATATGACTCCCCTGGACCGACAAGCTGACACGATTTCATCATGACCGTTGAGCCTGAACCCAGGTCATCCGGAACATGACTTATCAGATCAGTCATACGAGTCCGGGAAGCCCCGTCCATTTTGCTGCTGTTTTCACAAAGCAGTTACGCTCACTTGTCGGGCGATCCGTCAACGAGAAATAATCTCAAAAACGGACTGGATACCACGTGATGGTTCCACGCCGATCCCGACCGTAATTCGGAAGGATCTGAACGAATCAGAAACCATCATAATCCATGGAAGATGCAGTTTTCAAATAGCAAAATCAACTGTGCATTTCCCTCATGAATCCATATCTTACCGCGCTGCACCGTTTGTTTTTTTAAAAACGGTGCGCGCGGAAGCTATTAATTCACTACGGAACCATCGCCAGCCGGGTCTTTCGGCCTGACTTCAGATGTCCTGACAGACTATCCGACACTTCTCAGAATTGAAAGAACCTTTTTCGTTTTGTCTTTTCAGACATGCGGTAGAAACCGCAGACCATATATACACCCTTTCTTCGGATCTGCTTCATCTCAGTAAGATATGCGGCATTATAAGCATCAGCTTCATATCTTATCTGATCATCTGCTGATATCTGCTCCCTTTCGTCTTCCCTCTGAAGATTGTTGATCTTCAATGACTTCAGTAACAGATTTTGATCTAATTAAGGGATAGGTCACTTAATTTGCCTGTTACCTAAGTTTCCAGGCGAGATCTGCAAACATCAGATCTTTCTCGAACGCTTCGACTTTAGAATCTGCCGAGATATGAACAAATTCAATATCCATCATCCTGGCAAGATCCTGAAGCATCTCAGGCGTTGCATCATATGAGAGAACACTGTGGTGTGCGCCGCCTGCCATCAGCCACATCTTCAAGCCTTCGTTGAGACTGGGTTTTCCTTCCCACATTACCCTGGCCGTAGGAAGATTCGGCATCTCATAGATCGGTTTTACACAATGGATGTCCTGAACGATCATGCGGAAACGTTCACCCATATCGATCATCGTTACGACAACGCCATTACCTTCATGTCCTTCAAACACCAGCCTGGCAGGATCCTCACGGTCACCTATTCCAAGAGGATGAACCTCTATACGGGGTTTCGCTGCAGCAATAGAGGGGCAAACCTCCAGCATATGTGCGCCGAGAGCATACTCTGCTTCAGGATCGAGGTGATAAGTGTAGTCCTCCATGAAGGAAGAACCGCCGTTCATACCCTCAGTCATCTTCTTAACAATGGATGTCAAAGCTGAGAGTTTCCAGTCACCTTCTGCACCGTATCCATAACCCTGAGCCATCAGATGCTGGCTTGCGATACCGGGAAGCTGTTTCATACCAACAAGATCCTGGAACGTATTAACGAAGGCTTTAGCTCCTTCACGATCCATCATCTTCTTCATGGCGATCTCTTCTCTTGCCTGATAGCGTACAGTTTCAAGATCGTCAGTGGCGAGCTCATAAGTTTCTGTGTAAACTTTCATGAGTTCATCAATCTCATCTTCGGTGACTTTGCTCATCTCATCGACAAGCGAACCAACCGGCCAAGTATTGACCTGCCATCCGAACTTGATCTGAGCTTCGACTTTGTCGCCTTCTGTGACTGCGACTTCACGCATATTGTCTCCGAATCTCATGACTCTGAGATTTCTGCTGAAATCATATGCAACTGCAGCACGCATCCAAGTACCGATCTGATCAAGGACCGGCTGATCTTTCCAAAAGCCGGTGACTATCTTCTGCTGCAGTCTCATCCTGGCAATGATAAATCCATGTTCTCTATCGCCATGAGCTGCCTGATTCAGGTTCATGAAGTCCATGTCGATCTCTTTGTCAGGAATATAACGGTTATACTGTGTTGCAAAATGGAGCAGAGGCTTTTGCAGTATCCTGAAAGCTTCGATCCACATCTTGGAGGGACTGAATGTGTGGCACCATGTCACCATTCCGCAGCATCCGTCGTCGAAGTTAGCTTCCTTGGCATATCTTGTAGCTTCATCCCAAGTCTTTACGATGCCTTTATACTTGAGCTCGAACGGAAGGGACTTAGACATAGTCTCTGCCATCTCCTGTGCTCTCGAAGCAACTGTATTCAGGACCTCATCGCCATACAGGAACTGGCTTCCTACCACGAACCAGAAATACTTTTTGTTATCCATTAATTCTCTCCCGGACTATTATCCAAGTACATCTGCAGCAATGTTTTCTGCAGGAAGCAGCTTGCAGTATGTCTCGATATATTTCTTGAATCCTTCAACGTCCTCTGTGGCAGGATTCACTGATTTCACGTTGGATGTCGCGAAGACTTTATTATTGAGGTATTCTCCGAGTGTCTCGCCTACTTCCTTGCGGATCATGTACTGAGCAAGGATCGCCATTCCCCAAGGACCGCCTTCTCCTGCAGTGCTCATTACAGAGATCGGTACATTAAGTCCACCGGAAAGAAGTCTCTGACCAGCATCCGTTGTCTTGAAGAGTCCGCCGTGTCCGAACATCTTGTCAATCTTGACGCCTTCGTCATCAAGAATCCTCATACCAACAGCAAGAGTTGAGAATGCAGAGAATATGAGAGCTCTGCATACGTTCTGCAGACTGAAATCGGAATCTACTCTTCTGAACAGAGCAGGTGTGCCCTTATCTGAACCGACTACCGGTTCACCGGAGAAGTAGTTGAAGAAGAACAGTCCGCCGGCATCTTTCTCTCCTTCAAGAGAGGAACTGAACACTGCCTGATAAAGATCATTGAGAGACACCTCAACGCCAAGCCTGTCAAACATGCCCTTGAACAGTCTGATCCACTCGTCTATCTCTGTTGAACAGGTATTGCAGTGAACCATTGCAACAGGTTTTCCGTCAGGAGTGGTAACCATATCGATCTCTGGATGGACAGCTTTAAGAGGATTCTCAAGAACCGTCATTGCGAATATGGATGTACCAGCGGAAATATTGCCTGTACGTTCAGAAACACTGTTTGTAGCAACCATTCCAGTTCCCGCGTCACCTTCTGGCGGACAGAACGGGATTCCGGGCTTGAGTTCGCCAGTCGGATCAAGAAGAAGTGCACCTTCAGCCGTCAGAAGACCAGCATTGTCACCTGCTGTCAGGATATCAGGGAAAATATCCTTTATCGTGTAAGGAAGATCATTCTTCTTAAGAAGATCATTGAACTTCCTTTCCATCTCGGCGTCGAATCTCATCGTGCTTGAATCAATCGGGAACATTCCCGAAGCATCACCGAGTCCAAGAACTTTCTTACCTGTCAGTTTCCAATGTACATATCCAGCAGGAGTCGTCATAAATTTGATCTGATCTACGCGCTCCTCTTTGTTCAGGATTGCCTGATAAAGATGGGAAACGCTCCATCTCTGCGGAACATTGAAATTAAACAGCGCTGTAAGTTCTTCTGCAGCGGGACCTGTCGTAGTATTTCTCCAGGTCCTGAAAGGCGCTACCAATTCATCATTTCCGTCAAATGCAAGATAACCGTGCATCATAGCACTGACGCCAATAGCTGCGATATTTCTAAGATCCTGTCCGTATTTTTCCTTGAAGTCTCTCTTCAAGTCAGAAAATGCATCCTGCATCCCTTCCCAGAAATCTTCAAGATGATATGTCCAATAACCGCCTTCAAAACGGTTTTCCCAGTCGTGAACACCGTTTGCAATCGGTTCCTGATTGTCATCGATCAATACTGCTTTTATACGTGTTGAACCAAACTCAACGCCCATATAAAGCTTGTCAAATGTTCTGTCCGTCATACTCACCTCATTTTCAATACAAATTAGTTGTATTTGTTTTATCCAATTATATAAAATGACCGAAATATTCCTCTCGGACTACACAAATCATAGCAATATCACTGTGATTATGCAACGCAAAAAGAACGTCGCGGTTACAATTTCGGCCATTTCAACAATACAACTTTTCTTGTATTGTGGATTTATACATTTTTAATTTTGACACCTTCTCCATCGTCCTAATTCACAATGGATTTGTATCGTTTTTTTCTCAAATTTTGTTCTTGTTATACATAACAAATAATAATAATATGTATTTATTATGACCCATTATTTCAGTACAAGGTGAGTGTTATGGCTAAGAATCCGAAGTACCTGCAGGTAGCAAATGATCTAAAGGAAAAACTGTCAACCTACATATATGATCAGAAACTTCCGACAGAGGCTGAACTCGTTCGGACTTATAATGTCAGCCGTCAAACTATTCGTGTGTGCCTGGATATCCTTCGTGAGGAGAATATTATCCGAAGCGTCCAGGGAAGCGGTTCATATTACATCGGAAAAAGATCTGTTCATGAAAAGACTATGAGGATCGGTATAATTACAACTTATATCAGTGATTATATCTTTCCTTCCATACTGAGAAGCATAGAAGAGATTTTCGCCGGAAGTTCATATTCTTTGATGCTGAATGCTACAAACAACAGCGTATTTACTGAAAATCAGATTCTCACGGCCTTTAACGCCAATTCTATTGACGGTCTTATCGTTGAAGGCACCAAAACAGCGCTTCCCAGCCCCAATGCATCTTTCTATTACAGACTCGCCTGCTCCAACATCCCGATCGTCTTCATGCACGGTTACTACAGCAACCTTAAGCATGAGAACATAATCCACGTAGTTACAGACGACCATGAAGGCGGCTGCATTGTTACTGAACGTCTTATAGATCAGGGTCACACAGCAATAGGCAGCATTTTTAAAAGTGATGACATTCAGGGCATCAATCGGTATTCCGGATATATCGACACGCTTGCACGCCGGAACGTCCCCATGGAAGACAGCAATGTGATGTGGTATACGACTGAGTCTAGAGATACAGCTATAGATATCTCCAACCCAAATCTGATCAACATGATCAACAGATGCAGCGCAATAGTCTGTTACAATGATCAGATAGCAGTAAAACTTTGCTCCATACTTAAGGAAGTTCCTAATACTGTCAGATCGATCGGCAGTTTTGACAACAACCTGATGCCTGATCTAAACGGCATGGATTTTTTCTCTGTAGGACATCCAATGGAAGAACTTGGCGCTATAGCATCCAGGAAGCTTCTGAATATGCTTAACGGAGAAAAAGAACAGTCTGTAGCTCTTGCCTGGCATTAAATAAAAACGCTGCACCAGCAGCGCTTTTTTATATCTCATTGACCGTAAGATAATAAAATGGTACTAATTTAATAAGTAGTAATTATCATAATCGAAAGGAAGTCAAAGCCATGAGCATGATGCGAATCAATTACCGCAGCGAGATACTCGGTCGGTATGTAGATGTTACAGTTGTATATCCTACTGACAGACTTACGATCCACGAACCTGGTGACAGAGTCGTAGCAAACCCAGCAGATGTAAAACCCCTTGCAACTTATGTGCCGGGCATGAAATTTCAGACTATATATCTGATGCACGGCGGCGGAGATGATGACACACTGACATACCGTTACACTAATGCAGAGCGTTTTGCGCAGGATCATTATGTGATGCTTGTCACTCCTAATATCGTTCACAGTTACGGTATTGACACTGCATATGGGGTAAAATATCAGTCATTCCTTGCTGAAGAACTACCTCTTGTCATACAGACTCTTTTCGCCTCCTCTCCCAACCGTGAAGATAATTTCATCATGGGTTACGCGATGGGGGGCAACGTAGCTTTAGGAACTGCCCTTCTTCACCCTGAACTCTTCCAGACTTGTGTTGATATGTCAGGCGGCATCGGAATGACTCTTGATACAGAAGCACTTAAGAAAGAGCTCGATTCCGCACACTTCAGGAACGGTTTATACCGTACAACTTTCGGAGCTCCTGAAGACCAGGATACAGCAGCACACAACCTTTATAATGCTGTTAAGAAAAACATCGCAGAAGGTAAGAAACTGACAGATCTGCACATCGTATGCGGAAGCAATGAGTTTATTAAAGCTCGTGTTGAGAACGATGTCAGGATTCTAGGCGAACTTGGTTATCCGGTAAATTACATAGTTGCTGAAGGATATGATCACAGCTTCCCTCTGTGGGAAGACTATATTCCCTACGCTATGGATAATCTCCTTCCTCTCAAGAATGCTCCGATATATCCGTAACCGTCTTTATCTGACATTTTTCAAACATAATATTAAAAGGGTTTTCCGCAACCTGCGGAAAACCCTTTTACGTTTAACTACATTATTAGTCTTCAGTTTAGTTGATCTTTACCTTTTCCCAGAGAGTATTGATATAGTCCAGCAGATCTGCGGGAAGATTCCTGTACGCATATTTATTATACTGCTCTGCAAAGTTATCAATGGGAGGATAAAGGATATCTATCGTCTCTTCTCCCAGATCTTCCAGATACTCTTCGTCTGTATAGACCACTTCATAAGGAGAAGCATAGTATGTATATTCTGCATTCGCGACTGCAGCGTCTCTGGACATCATAAAGTTAATAAAACTTTCAGCAAGTTCCTTATTCTCAGTGCCCTTGAGTATTACCATAGCATCCACGTAATAGTTTGTCGGATCAGGATAGTAGAAACGCAGATCGACATTATCACTCTGAGCATCGAGCATGGTGAAATAGTCTCCGGCATAATATGAGCCGACTTTCGCTTCTCCTGTTTCCATAAGGTTGTATATCTCATCCATTACAAGACTGTATACGAGAGGATACTGCGCTTTGAGCTCTTCTGCAGCCCTGTCCCAATCAGCCTTGTCTGTGGTGTTGACATCGATGCCGAGTTTATACATTGCTGTACCGAAGGCGTCCCTGGGGTTGTTATACTGCAGGATGCCGCCTGAATACTTGGGATCCCAGAGAATATCCCAGCCTTTGGCATCAGCTTCGTCCACCTGGTTAGCATCATAGATGATTCCCACAATTCCGTAAGTATAAGGCACGGAGTATTCGTTGGTGGGATCGTAATAGAGATTCTTAAATGAGTCGTTAAGTGTTGAGTAGTTGGGTATATTGGAAAAATCGATCTTCTCCAGCATTCCTTCCTTTATCATCCTTGCGATCATGTAATCTGAAGGGATAGCAATATCGTAACTGACAGCACCAGCTGAAATCTTGGAATACATGTCTTCGTTGGAGTTGAAAGTATCATAGATGACACGGACTTTCTTGCCGTACTCCTTCTGATACCATTTCTCGAATTCCTTAACTGTGTAATAGCTTCCTTCCGCACCTTCAGAGATATACTCGCCCCAGTTATATACCTTCAGGGTGAGAGTCTCTCCGCCGCAAGACGAAAGCATCACGCACAGCGCGGCGCAGATTAGAATGACTGATAAGATCTTTTTCATGTTTTATTTGCCTTTCTCTGTTCTTTTCTTTTTCTTCTGTTTTCACTTGCATCTTCATCAGTCAGATTGCTGATAAGAAGCAGAGTCAGTATCACGAAGAAGATGATGGTCGCCAATGCATACATCTTCGGTGTAACAGTCTTTTTCGTCATGTTGTAGATCCTTACCGGCAGAGTCTGGAATCCGGCACCGGATGTGAAATAACTGATGACGAAGTCATCAAGACTCATGGTAAAAGCCATGATAGCTCCTGTGATTATACCAGGCATTATCTCAGGTATCGTTACTTTGAAAAATGCTCTGGTTGGCGTGCATCCAAGATCCTGTGCAGCTTCAGGCAGACTTGAGTCCATCTGTCTCAGTTTGGGAAGCACCTGCAGTATCACGTAAGGAAGACAGAAAGTCACATGCGAGATGAGGATAGTTGTGAAACTCAGTGAATCGGCTCTTCCGAACATCCTTCCGAAGAACACGAACATCAACATGAGTGAAATGCCTGTAATGATATCGGGGTTGGTCATCGGTATGTCGGTGACCATATTGATAGTGTTCTTTATCCACTTATTCCTGAGCCTGTTGATGCCTACTGCAGCAGCAGTACCCATAACAGTGCTGATTCCAGTAGCTGCAAGAGCCAGGATTAGGGTGTTGCGTACACTCTCGAGTGTGGAGGAATCGATCATGAGTTCTTTATACCATCTGAAAGAAAATCCTGAAAACACTGAGAGACTTTTCGCATCATTGAATGAAAAGACAACGAGAATCGCTATAGGAGCAAACAGGAATATGAGTATCAGCGCAGTGAATACTTTCTGAGCTGCTTTCATTCTGAATCACCTCCGTAAGCCATACCGTTAGTGAATTTCTTGATAAGTGCCATCATAATGATCAGGATGACCATCAGTATAAAAGCCATCGCTGCTGCGAAATGCAGGTTATTGGCAACATACTGTCCTTCTATCGCATCACCTATCAGGAAGAACTTTCCGTTTCCAAGTTTCTGTGAGATGTAGAAAGTGCTGACAGAGGGAATAAGGACCATATTGATTCCGCTCAGGACTCCAGGCATGCTCAGCGGGAAAATCACGCGTCTGAAAACACCGTAGTTGTTGCATCCAAGATCCCTGGCCGCTTCTATAAGCTTCAAGTCCATCTTCGCCATGACAGAATAGATGGGGAGGATCATGTATGGAAGATAGTCATACACCATTCCGATGACGACAGCACTCTCAGTTCCGATAATATGAACTTTACCCAGTCCTATCTTTGCAAAGAGCCCATTGAGTATTCCGGTGTCCTGCAGGATAGTCATCCATGCATATGTCCTTATCAAAAAGTTCATCCACATCGGAATCATTATCAGAGTCATCAAGATCTTCTGTTTCCTGCTGTTCGCCCTGGACATGATATATGCCATCGGATATCCTGCGAGAAGGCAGATCACAGTGCTTATGAATGCAAGTTTCAGGCTCCGCCAGAAGATAAGAAGATATGTTCTGACTTCAGTATCACCAGACTGACTGGTAGCAGTGAAAAACCTAGTTATGTTATCAAAGGTAAACGAAAATGAGTTATCTGTGAAGGCGTAATATGCAACGAAGCCGAGAGGTACAACGATGAACACGAACGCCCATACAGTGTAGGGACCGAGCAGCCCCCAGACCGGCTTACCGTTTTTCTTCATTACTCCTCCTCCGCTCCTTCGACCTCAGAGATATCCAGCTCACCGGATTCTATCTCTGTCAGTTCTTCCACCTCATCAGAGTAAGTGGAGTAGTCGCCGTATAGGCCGGAATACTCACTCTTCTTCATGATCTGGATCGCATCAGGATCGATCGTCAGTCCGATATTCTCGTTTTCATCCACGAAATCAGTCGTCTGGATCATCCATTTGAACCCGTTGACGTCGACTATGATCTCATAGTGAACTCCCATGAAGGTAACTGACGTGACCGTTCCTTTAAGCATTCCCTCTTCGGGCTTTACGATATCTACGTCTTCAGGTCTTATTACTACGTCTACAGGCTCATTAGTTCCGAATCCGGCGTCTACGCACTCGAACACCTGATCAGCAAACCTTACCTTGTAGTCCTGAAGCATAACTCCGTCCAGAATATTGCTCTCTCCGATGAAATCCGCAACGAAAGCGTTAATCGGCTCATTATATACATCTATCGGCGTTCCGATCTGCTGTATCCTGCCCTCGCTCATGACAACGACCGTATCCGACATCGTGAGAGCTTCTTCCTGGTCATGAGTAACGAAGATAAATGTGATCCCGGTAGCTTTCTGGATCTTCTTGAGTTCCTGCTGCATATCCTTGCGGAGTTTAAGGTCAAGAGCCCCAAGCGGCTCGTCAAGGAGCAGAACTTTCGGCTGAGCAATGAGCGCTCTTGCTATAGCAACTCTCTGCTGCTGTCCGCCTGATAGACTCGTAACATCTCTCTTGGCGAAGTTTGACAGCATTACGAGAGACAGCATCTCATGGACTTTCTCTTCGATCTCGTCCTTGGGAACCTTTCTTTCTCTGAGAGCAAATGCTACGTTTTCAAACACATTAAGGTGAGGAAACAAAGCATATTTCTGAAACACCGTGTTGACGTTTCTCTTATGAGCAGGTACATCGTTAATACGCTCACCCATAAATATCACGTCTCCCTCATCCGGCTGTTCAAATCCGCCGATAAGGCGCAGCGTGGTGGTCTTTCCGCATCCGGAAGGGCCCAGAAGAGTCAGGAACTCATTGTCATATATATCAAGATTGATATTATTGAGCACTCTCACTCCGTCATAGGATTTACTGATGTTCTTAAGCTCGATGATCTTCTCCATGATCGCGCCTCTCTGTTAATCAATAATAAAAAAGGTGATATGCCGATTTCGCATATCACCTGTGAGTGCTGAAGCTTCTACACGTATCCCTGCTGACGGAATACGGTACTGAAACTGACTTGGTTTAAAGAGTCTTGCAGCAAAAAAACTTTTTACTACTCTTATTGACCATTTCACAAGTTTTATGCCCTGTCAGGCATCGGTTTAATAAAGTAACCAACTTAGAAACTGAGCTTTTAACTCAATCAATAAGGCAACAAAAGTTGCCGGCCGCGTAAAACGGCTTTCCAATCGGCATTCGACCCGGCTGTCCGTATGGCCTTGGCCTTTCTTCTCAAAAGGCGGTCAAAGTATCCCGCTTCGGAAAATGCCTTTTTCAAGGCATATAGACTCTTCCCAAGTAGACAATTAATTTTACAACTTATTAATAATTTGTGTCAATGAAGCAAAGAGTTCTTTTTCAGTATTTTGCACAATTATCCGAACTTTTTTTCTCAATATTGACAAAAACAAAAGAAGCTATCGAAACATAACGCTCAATAGGTCCTTTCAATCACTCTGAACGGTCCGAATAATGTCAGTTTCGCTCTTCACCGAATAGATCTATCAGGAAATAATCTGCCAGTTTCACCCACATCTCAAAATTAGGGTATTTTACATATCCGTCAAGAATCTTCATTCCGGCCTGTCCATGAGGCGTGCCTGCAAATGTATGAACTTCAACGGGTACGCCATGCTCGACGAGGCTTGGATACACGTAATTGAGGTTGTTTAATGCACCGTCTTCCCTTCCGACCGCAAAGAATGTAGGAGGATAGACTACACCTGAATAGTCGAAATCCGCACCTGCATATCTAGGCCCATAAACGCACAGGAATGCATCTGGTGATCCATAAAAGTTATCGAGCTCATCGGGTACGTAATCCGGGTAATAATCCGTCATCTTTTTTTCGCCCGAGAAATATAATATGCAGTTCTCGCCAGTCACTCCTCCGTTAGAGAATCCTGCAAACGCGATACTGTTTTCAGCGACTCTCAGCCTTTTAGCATTAGCTCTGGCATATCTCACAGCTCTTGAAGCATCCGCTGCAGCGTCTTCAGGTCTCCACGGACAGGCATTTGTCCTGTTTGCAAGCAGGATGGTCTGATATCCCATCTCAACGAAATCAAGGCATGAGGTAAAAGCCTCATGATACAGCGAGTATCCGTGGTCACCGCCCGCACAGAATATCACCAATCCTTTTGGAGTGACAGATCCGGGAACCAGTATTTCATACAGAAAAGGTCTGAAATCCGGGTCATGATTCCATTTGAGATCACTGTTGTCGGTATAATCGCTCAGCATTGGAAGAACGCCTTCCGGCCATAGATATACAGGTTCCGGATGATCCGGAAGCATTCTTATGCTGTCACGAAGCTCAGTATATTTCCGTACCAGCTCAAGTCTTTCAGTCCTGTCCTCTGTTTCCATTATGCTTACACCGATATGCTGTAACTCAGTCAGTTGAGCAGGGTCATAACATGGTGCATTCTCATATATCGGGATAGCAGGATGCTCTGCAGGAGCGAAATCCTTCCTTCTCTCACGGAGCACGGTTTCCCGTGCTTCTCTTTGAGCTCTTCTCTCCTTCAGAATGTCGTCCGTAGTCTTATTCATTAAATATCATCCTCCCATTTCGCTCTCTTATTCTCCTGATCACCTCACAGTGATCACACATTCAACTTCCCTGAATTCCTCCTTGAGGTCTCTTTCCTCTGTCATCTCGAGATCCGGTACTCCGTTGGAATTCCAGTGGACTCTCCTGACAGCAGGCATCCTTCCAAGAGGTTTTCCATCTTTATGCGGAACAGCATGGAATACTATGAGATCGTCTCCCGTATCAGGATCTTTTATGAAGCAGTTGTGTCCTGGTCCGAACATTCCAGGTACAGATTCTTTAGTCATAAAAGGCCACGGATACCATTTCCATACAGCCGGATCCATAAGATCATCCCCTTCTCTGGCTCTTAGGAAGCCCAAAGTATAAAGATCAGCCATGCCTGTCGATGACCCTGACACGCATACCCAAAGATCCTTTCCATGTCTGAGGAGATACGGTCCTTCCTCTACTTCGGTCTGACAGCGGTCCCATCCGTAGACCGGTCTCATAATGCATTGCGGTTCACTTATCAGTTGCCAGGGTCTGTCAGGGTCTATGATAGCGATATAGATATCTGCCGGAGCAGGATAGATTTTGCCATCGATCTCATGGATCTTTCTGTCTGACCACATAACATAATGGACTCCATTTATCTCAAACTCTGTCATATCGAGACTGATCCCGCCTTCTGTCAGTATCTTTCCGTTCGGTTTTACACAGAATCTCGGAGCCTCCCATGCTTCCGGGTCCTCTATGTCTCCGTTGCATCGAAGTACTGCTGCCTCAACTGTCGTCCATTCACCCGGGCAGATCCCTGTAAACAGATACGGGACGTCGTTTATGATATGCAGCTCAGCAGCCCAGGTCCCGACTCTCTTTCCGAATTCTTCCGGCACTGTATACATCACTTTTGCAGGAGCTGAAAACACTCCTTCCAATGTGTCCGAAGCCCTGATGATGATATTTGTACTTCCGGAGCTCGTCAGATAATATCTTCCTTTGTATTCAATCACGCACGGATCGCTCATATGGCCGGAAACATTTCCTTCCAGTCCCTGAACTCCGCCTGTACCTGAAGGAACAGCTGATATCTCTAATGGAAACGGCCAATGTCTCGTACGTATACGTCCTTTTATCTTATATGTTCCTGAGCTGCTCTGATCAATCAGTTCAAAGCTGTTTCTGTCCCAATCGACCGGTTTCAAATGTGTGGATCCATCGCTGTAAAGACATTCTGCAGACGGCAGATCCTCAAATGACACAGGGCCATCAACATCAGCTACATTAACTGAGATATTCTCGGGCGGCAGGAACCATGATTTAAGACGTTTGCATTCTTCATCTGTTATTTCTATCTTGCTTCCAGGGATCGCTCCAGAAACGCCGCAGTCATCAGCAGCTTGTATGCTGCGTCTCGCTTCAGTCTTATCAAATATCTCTTTGAGCTGTCCTGACGACGCTCTGAACGTTCTTCCGTCATCCGTCTCCCACTCAACTGTGTAAAGGCCTCTCAATGCCTCATATATGGCACGCGGTCTTCTGATTTCCGTATCAGAAAGCTTCAGGAAGCCGAACTCCTCGTACTCGATCAGATCTTTAGAATAAAACAGCATTGCAGAACCGGTGCTGACAGGATCCGGAGCGTTCTGGTTGCGCCTGACACCTATCACGAAAAATCCTTCTCTTCCTCTGAGAAGAAAAGGGTCTATCAGAGTCTTGGTAGTTCCTTTTATAACGCCATCGTTAAGATCGCATTCAGGAAACAGTATTCCTGTATTGTTTTTAAGCGGAGTGAACACCTTGCCGTCATCACTTACAGCAAGATGCATCGAATGTTCAAGATCACACAGAAAACCGGGCTGTTCTTTTTGCTGAGGATACAGTTCCGGCGGATAGATTCCTTCCCCTTTTTTCATATAACTGAGCAAATATGCCATCTTTATTCCTCCAATACAGAACACAAAAATGATGATCCACTGTAAAAATCATAACCTGTCTGAAGATTCATGTTCAATTCAGAATAGTTCCATATCTTTCCGTCGTTTTGCACAACTCAGAAATCGCTAACCGTATTTAATGACGAAAGCTGTTTCAGAATATACATCTTGAATCAAGTGACGGTTATAATTTAGAAAAACAGACAAAGGAGGCACTTTATGGCCACACTTCAGATGAACATCCTTTCCATGAAGCTTGGGATGCAGAGCAATTTCACTGTTATCCTGCCCAGCTTCAGACCTGGTGTTGATGCCGGCAAGAATCTGGAAGAGCTGTATCCCAGAGATGTCAGATTCCGCACTCTCTGGCTTCTTCCCTCAGAATACGGTGACAATCTGGAGGCGCTTCATTACACATCTATTCAAAGGTATGCTGACGAGACAGGAATGGCTGTTGTAATGCCCGCGCCACTCAACAGAATGTACTCCAACGATCCTACCAACCAGAAATTTCTCGATTATATAACCGAAGAGCTATGGAGCGTCTGCCATGGATCATTCGCTCTTTCTTATGCCCGTGAAGATAACTATATCGGCGGTTTCTCTCTCGGTGCATACGGAGCAATGAAAGCAGCGCTGCGCAACCCTCAGAAATACAGCAAAGTGTTCATGATCGGCGGTGTCTTCGAAGAGAATATCAAAGAAGGATATTTCAGGGACATCAATGCACGGATCGCTGAAGAGGGCTTAATTCCGCATCTCCCGCTTGATGACGCACTTCCCGGTGATGAGGAACTGCCGGTTCCGGAAGGTGCTGTTCTTCCAGAAGCAGCAGTATATTTTGCTTCTGAAGACAGTCTCGCCGATTATGCTAGAAGAGCTGTAAAGAATCTTAAAACAGCGGGATTCGAAGTCATGTCTAAAGAGTGCCCCGGTAAAGACGACTGGGATTTCAGAGACAATGCTCTCAGATCAGCAGTTCTTGATTTCATAGGCAAGTAAGGAGGAAACGATCATGCCAGTAATGAGACTTAACTTTATCTCTAAAGAACTCGGAATGGCCACGAACGTGACCGCCATCATGCCGGGATTCGATCAGAATTTTGACGTAGGCAGGTCGGTAAGCGAGATATACGAACCTGAACGCAAGTTCCCCGTCCTCTGGCTCCTCCATGGAGGAAGCGGCGATGATGCTGACTATCTGAACTGGACCAACATAGCCAGGTATGCGGTCGAATACGACTGTGCTGTGATCTGCCCTGCCAACTACAATGCTGCCTACTCTGACTTCCCGAGAGGCGCAAAGTATTATAAATACATCACAGAAGAGCTGAGAGAATTCATTTTCTCGAGATTCCCTCATCTGTCCGATAAACGTGAAGACAACTTCATCGGCGGTCTATCAATGGGAAGCGGCGGAGCTATGAAAATAGCTATGGATAAGCCTGAACAGTATTCCTATGCACTGATCATGTCAGGCGGCATTCCTCCGAAAGGGGTCATGCCATCCGGACACAGCGCCTTCCGCGAAAGGATCATTGCAGCAGGCTGGCCTATGCCAAAACAGCCGAGAGATATCGCTCGCCCTGACTCGGAAGCGATCGCCAAACGAAACGTTGAAGAAGGCAAACCGCTGCCGACATTCATCCTATGCTGCGGTGAAGCTGACAATATCGCATACACATCACACATGAACGCCCGGAAAGTTCTTCCTGAGATGGGTTACAAGACCATCAACTTCTCACTTCCAGGATATAATCATGAGTGGGATTTCTGGGAGATCTGTTTCCGTCACGCCTTTGCTGAATGGCTGCCCACAGTCCAGAAAACCAAGACTGAAGGAACAGCCGCTGCATGGGCTCCCAGAGATGAATCAAAAAAAGAATGAACCTGGGCTTGGATCTGACCAACCCTTAATAGTCCGTAAACAAAGAACCGATGTGCCGCATTGCGGTACATCGATTCTTTCTGTATCCTGAGTTTTTTGCTCAGATTCTGTTTAACTTAGTTCTATTCTCTTTGCTTCAGGTGCAGCTATGACCTTCTTGGGAAGATGGAGAGTAAGCACGCCGTTATTATAATCACCGGTGATCGCGTCTGAATCTATCGCGCTTATATCGAAGCTGCGTTTATAGCTGCCGTAACTGCGCTCGCGTCTGATATAGCCTTCTTTTTTCTCTTCATTTTCATTTCCGCGCTCTGCGCTGATCGTCAGCCTGTCGCCGTCTACATCGACGTGGATATCTTCCTTATTGAAGCCTGGTAGATCTGCCATAAGCTTATATCCGCCTTCTTCTTCCGCGATATCTGTCCCGAAAGCTAATGCAGCAGGACTGGCCGAGAAGAATCTGCGTTCCATTTCTTCCAGTTCTCTGAAAGGATCATAATTGAAAAGGCCGTTATTATAGCGTCTTGTAGAAAGTCCAAACATATTTAAAATACCTCCGTATATCATTTAGTTAATGTTCTGGGTTTCCTGTTCTCTTCGATCGTTATTATCCTCTGAGAATATTAACGGCCAATATCAAAACTGTGAACTAAACGTGAATAATTAGCACTCTATTATTACGACTGCTAATACTATTGATTGTGTGAATGAGTACGAGTGCTAATCGTCAGTTTTTATTGCCGAAGCGCCTTTCATCTTATTGAAGGCTGTGATAATATGTCAGTTATCTCATATACGGAGGTCTATGAAGATGTTTACCAAAGAAGTACTTATCCTGTGCTTCAAGATTTTTTTCTCAAGGATTCTGGACGTTTCACTTGGAACTCTGTGCACCATTTTTACTGTCAGAGGCAGAACACGCACCGCATCTCTTATAGGTTTCGTACAGATCATGATATGGTTTCTTGCTGTACGCACGGCATTCAGTTCCAGTGAAGGCGGGTTGCTTCTTGCGATCTTCTACGCAGGAGGTTATGCAGTAGGAACATATGTCGGCGGTGTTCTAGCGAATAAGCTCATCAGGGGCACTGCTACTGTACAGGTCGTAAGCAGTTCAAGAGATGATGATCTCATCAACGCCATCAGAGAAGCCGGTTTTGCTATCTCAGTAGTTAATGTCAATCCGTCACAGTTCGGCGGTGAGAAATACATGATATTTGCTGAGATAGATACAAAAAGGATAGAAGAACTGAAATCAGTAATCTACTCTGTTGACGAAAAGGCTTTCATTACCGTTCAGGAGACAAAATACGTTTTCAACGGTTCTATAAAGTAACATATTATTAGACAAACTCCCGGTCAGCATGCTTCACCAGGCTGCCCGGGAGTCTTTTTATTGTATTAAAGTTTCATCCAACCATGCTGACCACAGATCCGTCATAGTGTTCCTCAATAAACTTTCTGACTTCTTCGCTGGTAAGAGCTTTGACAAGTGCCTGCACGAGCTCATCCTTCTCGTTCCCTTCTTTTACTACCAGAAGGTTAGCATATGTTTCAGCCGCTACCGAGTCGCTCGTTTCCTTGATAAGAGCGTCTTTTGCAGCACTGAGGCCAGCGTTTATCGCATAGTTTCCGTTGATGACTGCAAAATCGACGTCCTTGAGGTGAGCTGTAAGCTGAGCTGCTTCAATCTCAACGATCTCGATATTGTGAGGATTTTCTGTGATATCAAGTTTTGTTGCATTGACTCCGGCATTTGGATCAAGTTTGATCAGTCCGTTGTACTCAAGAAGGAGCAGTGCTCTGGCTTCGTTGCTGCTGTCATTGGGAACTGCTATCTGAGCGCCGTCGGGAATGGCATCAAGAGACTTGGTCTTTCCGGGATACAGTCCGAGAGGTTCATAATGTACCGAGCAGACCGATACCAGATGGGTTCCTCTCTCAGAGTTGAAGCTGCTGAGATACGGACCATGCTGGAAATAGTTGGCATCAAGGCTGCCGTCCTCCACCGAGGTATTGGGGATCACATAGTCATCAAACACTTTGATATCAAGTGTTATTCCTTCCTTGGCAAGAATATCCTTGCACACTTCAAGGATCTCTGCGTGAGGAACAGGAGTAGCTCCTACTGTAATGACCTTTTCGTCTTTCTTTCCGCAGGAAACAAGAGTAAGCGCGAGTACTGCGATGAGTACGATTGTGAAAATCTTCTTCATTTTTATTCTCCTTTTATGAGGCTTTACGCCTTCAATTATTGTTTTTGGTGTTTCTGTCTGCCTTTACTGAAAGCCGCGCTCCGGCTTCCTGAATAATCTGGACCATTATGACCAGTATCACGATGAGCACGTACATTATGCCGGTCTCCCCACGATAATAGCCGTAGTTGATCACTATAGATCCAAGACCTCCTCCTCCGCACACACCTGCCATTGCTGAAAATCCGAGCACAGTTATCAGTGAAGATGCAGCTCCCGTGATAAGTGAAGGAACAGCTTCACGAAGGATCACTCTCGTAATGATCTGCATATTGGTAGCCCCCATGCTCTGTGCCGCTTCTATTACTCCGTGTCTTACCGATGAAGCAGAAGCTTCCACGCTTCTTGCAACTATCGGAAATGAGGCTATGACCAGCGGAACTATAGTCGCTGAGGATCCTATAGATGTGCCCATAACGAATCTTGTGAGCGGTATCGCAGCGACAAGAAGTATTACGAAAGGAACGGATCTCAGAAGATTCACTACCGTCCCGAAGAATCTGTTAAGACCTGGATTCGGGGCTATACCCTCCGGTCTGCTTACAGATAGGAATAATCCAAGAGGCAGTCCGATAATATAGGAGATCAGAGATGCTGAAACAGTCATATAGACCGTCTCCAGAAACCCTGTTGCTATCAGCCCCAAAAACTTGCTGTCAAACATCTGTCTCCTCCGTGTAAGTAATATTCTCACTGTCGAGATAAGCCATCATTCTCTCTGCCGAACCGGTTCCAGAAGGAAGCTGGATTATAAGCTGACCAAACGTTTTTCCGTCTATCTGTTTGGTATCTGCCGCCACGATACTGACCGGTTCACCGCAGCTCAGCACCATATTCGCGACTATCGGCTTGTCTGTTGTCGTCCCGTCGAATACAAGTCTTAGCAGTCTCCCGTTCCCATCAAACGGTTCCACACCACCGGAAGGAAGTATCAGTTTCTTAGCCGCATCAGTTATCGGATTTCTGAATACATCACTGACATTTCCTGATTCCACGATATGGCTGTCTGCTATAATAGCCACTCTCGAACATATCTTTTCGATCACTTTCATCTCATGAGTGATCATCACGATCGTCACTCCGAGTTCCCTATTGATCTCCTGCAGCAGTTCAAGTATCTGGATCGTAGTAGTGGGATCCAGCGCGGAGACAGCCTCATCACACAACAGCACTTCAGGATCGCTGGCAAGCGCTCTAGCTATGGCAACTCTCTGCTTCTGGCCGCCGGAGAGCTGCGACGGGAAAGCGCCGGCTCTTCCGGAAAGTCCTACTCTGTCGAGAAGTTCAGCAGCTCTTTTCTCTGCATCAAACTTTGTATAACCGGATATCCTAAGCGGAAAGCAGACATTGTCCAGCGCATTTACCTGTTCCAGCAGGTTGAAATCCTGAAAGATCATTCCGATCTTTCTTCTCGCCAGACGGAGATCTGCCTGATCCAGTCCAGTGATCTCCTGACCCGAAACACAGACCCTCCCTGAAGTGGGACGCTCCAGAAGATTGATACACCTTACAAGAGTGCTTTTCCCTGCCCCGGACAGCCCTATGATCCCAAAGATCTCTCCCCTGTAGATATCAAGATTGACATCCTCGAGAGCCTTTACTTCCGTTTCCTTTCCCTCGTCATAGGTCTTTCCGAGGCCTTCGATATGAATGATCACATCATTTGCTGACATCGTTTCCTCCAACAAAAAAGCTGCCGTCCATACAAGGACGACAGCATAACACTTCGTGGTACCACCTTGATTCATCCCGGCTTCACAGACGGGACCTTAGAGAGCGCCAACACGCTCCGGTGCTGTATCGGGCACTCCCGTCGCAGCTTAAACAGATTCGGCTGCGCAGCTCCGAGACCATGTTCGGCAAGACCACCGGCACTCCCTTTCACCTTACGGAGCTCTCTGAAGCCGCTGAATGATGCTTACTCTTCTCTTCTCAGCTTTGAATATTCATTATGAGTGAATTTTATGCTTTAGGACAAATCATGTCAAGACATTTTTCGCAACTATGTATAAAGCCTTTTTTCAGTTATGCATCTCTTCCGATCTCAGCTACAGATTTGATCAGCTCGATATCATCAGCAGACACCTTCATATTGCAGCGCAGGCTCCTTCCGTCAGCATCTGTCACAGTTATATCTATTACGCTGCCTTCGCCGATATATCCGCCCGAATTAAGTTCTCTGAAATAAGGCAGCAGTTTGGGATGAGCAGCAGTGAAATCTCCCCACATCTTCCTTATCTTCAACAGAACCATAGGATTTAAAGCCATTATATTACCTCAACAAAACTCGTTTTATTCGACGATCTCTCCGTCTCTCATTATGCAGGCACCGTCTGCCCAGATCGTGGGATCATGTGTCACTATGTCAAAATGTCCCGGGGCGCTCTGTACTCCTCCAAGCGAGATGTTTCTTCCCATTCCGATGTGGAAAGTGCCGTAGGTGGATTCGTCCTCGATATACGAAACGCCCCTGCATCTGGATAGTGCATTAAGTCCAATGCCGAACTCACCGTTTACCCACATCGTCTCGCTTCCGAAACTCTCGATATACTTTACCAGTCTTCTGGCATCTTCATGTGTGTCTGCTGTTGAGAGCCTTCCGTTATGGAACTCTATATGTATCGGTTCATTTACAAGACCTTCATATCCTAATGAACCGTCCAGCACAAGTATCCCTTCCGTAGCGTCCTCTACCGGAGCTACATATACCTCAAAACTCGCGCTGGCCACATCTCCTCTGCGTGTGGCGCTTCCGTTGTAATATCCACCTTTGCGGCCCTTCTTATAAAATGTAAGGTCAGTTCCCAGTGCGGTCTCAACATGAAGACGTTCCGCTTTGTTGATCTTAGGAAGGATCTTTTTTGCCATCCTCGCAGTCCATCTGCAGTCCATGGCAATAAACTCATTTTCCAGAAGCGAAGTCCCATTGCTGCATGAAAGCGGCAGTGAAAGGAATCTCGCACCTGCTTTGGTCGCCTTGCTTACTTCCGGAGTAGTAATGAATGAATAATCAGTGGCGCCAATTATGACATTAGCCCTGCAGAGCTGTTCCTCCATCTCATGGATAACATCCCCGCTTTGCACGGCATCAGCCGGTAACACGACGACCTTAAGTACAGAATCACTGGCACGTGCCCATTCTTCTACTGCTTCTGCCTCCCTTAGATGTGTCTCGTCTGTAATAAAAAGCACAAGCTCATCTCTTGATACTTCGAGCCAGCGGTTCATTATGATTGATACGCCGGTCTGGATCCTCATGGCAAAGGTCCCCTCTCTTTTTTTGCAGGTCAATTATACCTCATACTTTTCAGCTTATCCAATGGGCTGAAATCAATCCGATTTTCTTGGGAAGGTCTTATACGAATGGTACAAGCCTTGTTTCAGCGCACTAAAGTATTGTTTTAATAAATACACAGTGATAGAATGTTAATAATTTAAACAGGTGAAGTGTATTTCATAAATACACACCTGTCCCGGAGGCTCACACAGTGACGGAAGATAAGGAAAAACGATCCGGAAAGCTATACACAAAAGAACTGATCAGATATGATTTCGATCATCCGATAAGGCTGGTCGCGTTCCGTACCGGAGGCCTTGATTCTCTTTTTTATGCTGTGATGCTGAGCATCTGTGTTTCAGCTATGCTTCTGATTCTCAGTCTCAGGGGCGGTAAGCTTCACTTTGAATTTACCTTAGGGAGAACCTTACTCTCGTTCCCGTTCTCGATCTTCGCAGTGATCTTTTATCAGCTTCTCCGGGAACTTAGAGTATATCCTCCCAAACTGCTGAAACAGAATATCTGGACCATTGATGAGCTCATGGCTCTCACGAAAAAGGACAGAAAGGAAACAGAACAGATCATCACCCGTGTTCTGGAGGCATGCTTCACCGTCAGCGCCGAATGCATACTCAGCGGAGATCCTGCGTTTCCTGAAAAAAACGGTGCATCTGAAGCACCTGCAGAGGAACCTTCTCATGAAGAAAGTTTCTCGAAGTTTGACGACTGATGCCCGACGCTAAAGGTACAGTGTCGGAGATCAATATAAATCATCAGTAATAAGAAAAGGAGAAAGAGAATGGAAATCGTAAAACTAATTGGCGTCGTGATCGTCGTCATTGGCTTCGCACTGAAGTTTGACACGATCGCAACCGTTGTCCTTGCCGGACTTGTAACCGGCCTGGTCGCCGGCATGACTCCATTGGAGATTCTCAACACATTGGGCACTACCTTTGTGAGCGGCAGAAGTTCTACCCTCTTCGTCCTTACGCTCCCCGTAATCGGTATCTGCGAGCGCTATGGACTTAAAGAGAAGGCTATAGACTTCATCCGCAGTATCAAGAATGCCTCTACAGGCGGCGTCATCCTGATCTATCAGGCGATCCGTACACTGTCTGCTGCATTCTCTCTCCGTCTTGGCGGACACGCACAGTTCGTACGTCCTGTCGTTGTTCCTATGGCAGAAGGTGCTGCCATCTCCAAGTACGGTGAACTTTCCGATGCCATGTCCGACGAGATCCGCGGTGCATCCGCAGGCGCTGAGAACTATGGTAACTTCTTTGCGCAGAACTGCTTCATGGGTTCTTCCGGAACTCTGCTGATCGTCAACACCCTCGTTGAACAGGGACATGACGTCACAGTAGCGCAGATTGCAAAATGGTCTGTTCCGATCGCTGTTATCTCTGTCCTCGCCGGTGCAGTTCGCTGCCTGCTGATCGACAAGAAACTTGCGAAAATGGCCGATGCAGAAAGGAGTGATAAATAATGGCACCTGCTGCAATAATTTCTGAAGTCTTCTATGTGATCATTGGTATCATCTTCATTCTTGTCGGCGTTAAAGCCCTCAAGGACCCCAATGCTCAGAAGAAAGGCACAACAGTTGCTTTCTGGTTCATCCTTGCCTTCACATTCATTTGCGGTTACTGGCTTCCCAAATGGCTGACCGGTCTCGCAATAGTTGCCATGGCTGTTATTACAGGAATCAAAGGCGTTGTACAGAGCGCCAGTGATGTTCCGGATCCCAAGGTAGTCCGTGAGCGTGCAGACGCTATCGGATACAAGATCTTCATCCCCAGCCTGGTACTTGCTCTCGGCGCAGTTCTTCTCACCACACTCGGTGCTAAGATCCCCGCCATGAACTGGATGAACGGCAACAACTCCATCTGTGTATCCGCAGTATTCGGTATGATCGCAGTTCTGGCTTTGACAAAAGCCGCTCCCAAATATGCCGTAACAGATGGTACACGTCTTATGGATAACGTTGGACCGACCGGTATCCTTCCTCAGCTTCTTACAGCTCTCGGCTCACTGTTCACCGCCGCAGGCGTTGGCCAGGTTATCGCGGGCGGCGTAGCTAAGGTAGTTCCGGAAGGAAACAAACTGATTGCCTGCGCGATCTACTGCATCGCCATGGCAGTATTCACCATCATCATGGGCAATGGTTTCGCAGCCTTCTCCGTCATCACAGTCGGTATCGGCATCCCGTTCCTTATCGCACAGGGCGCCAATCCCGTCGTTGTCGGTGCACTCGGCCTCACAGCCGGTTACTGCGGAACTCTCTGCACACCGATGGCTGCAAACTTCAACATCATGCCTGCTGCTCTTCTTGAAGTCAAGAACAAATACTCGATCATCAAGAGCCAGGTACCGGTTGCAATTTGCCTGCTTTGCGTACACATCGTTTTGATGTATATCTTTGCGTTCTAATTAAAAGAACAATTCCGCGCGCGGCAGATACCGCGCGCGGATACTTTAAGGAGATCCTATGAAAGTATTACTTACTGCTTTTAATCCCTTCGGCGGAGAGTCAGTCAATCCTGCTCAGGAAGCAGTTGAAGCTGTTGCTGATACAGTCGCAGGAGCTGAAGTTGTTAAGCTTGTCGTTCCTACAGTATTCAAAAAATCTATTGAGACTGTCCATGAAGCCATGAAGAGGGAAAAACCCGACGTGACTTTCTGCATCGGACAGGCCGGCGGTCGCATCGGTCTGACTCCCGAACGTGTCGCCATAAATCTCGACGACGCTCGTATCGAGGATAATGAAGGCAATCAGCCTGTAGATTCACCCATCTTTGAAGACGGGAAGAATGCTTATTTCACATCTCTGCCGGTTAAGGCAATGGTTCAGAAGATCAAGGACGCCGGTGTACCTTCCAGCATTTCTTATACCGCAGGTACATTTGTCTGCAACCATCTTATGTATGGAGTCCTCTACTATATCGAAAAAGAATTCCCCGGAATGAAGGGTGGATTTATGCATGTTCCATATCTGCATGAGCAGGCTGTGAACCGCGCGAACACTCCTTCTCTCTCAAAGGATGATATCGTAAAAGGTATCGAGGCAGCGATCACTGCTATCGTAGAAAACGCCTGATACTCCTCCTCGAGTTTATTCTCTGGAGAAAAAGATAATCGGACATGTTTCATCAACATGTCCGATTTTTGTTATTTATTTATATCTCAGCCGCTTTCCTCTTCCGATGCTACATCTGCCGGGACCTCTTCAACAGTTGAATGCATATACGGATCTGTAGGATCCGGCTGTGCATAAACGTACAGGATATCTGAAAGCTTGATTATCTGTTCCGGTTCCATGCTCTGTTCATATACGATGCCCGGAAACCCGTTCTCAGTCTCTCTGAAAATAACAGTGTAATTGATACCGTATTGTCTCAGTACGTGTTCCGCGTTCGGTACGTATAGGCCTGAAAGATCCGGGACCACAGCAGTGGTATCTTTTGTTTTATTGACAAACAGAGTAATGGTCCTGTTTTCAGGGCTCACCATCGTTCCCGGCTGCGGATCCTGATTCACTATCGTTTCCGTTTCCATTCCTTCCATATAGGTACTTATAAGCAGAAAGTCAAACGATATCCTGTCTAGTTCCGCATCTTGGACTTTCATGAATCTATAATCAGGAACTTCTACCATCAAGTAAGCCGGGCCGTCATCAGGTTCCTGCTGTTTTTTCTTTTCACGTTCCTTTTCCGCAAACACATTGCTTATAACAAATACTGCAATCATTACAGCCAGAAGGCTGGCTGAGATCAGCGCCAGATATCTCCACCTGTTCTTTATTTTCTTCTCTTCTTCTGCAGCTTCTGCCTGCTCTTGTTCACTGTAATAAAGATCTGTAAGGAAAGTAGGCACTTCCTCCGATGTTATTCCCTTGACAGCATCTCTAAACCCGTTTACCGAAGATGTTCTGTTTTCTCTGTTAACCAGCATCGCATTCCAGACGGCGTCAGATACATTGTCTGGAACATTGAAATCTACTTCTCCCATAGGAGTAAGCGTATCGAAGTTTTTCCTTTGTATCCCGTCCTGAGGTATGGTACCTATCACACATCTGTAAAAAACGGCTGCGATACTGTACACATCACTGCCGCTGTCAGCCTTTTCCCCTGATTCATATTCCGGAGAACAGAAACCTACCGCTTTTTGTGAAACTGGTCTGTCCCCGACACAGAATTCCTCGATGCGCACATCGCCGTTAGAATTGATGAGTATAGTATCTGGAGAGATGTTTCCATGGAACAGTCCGAGTGAATGTACCCTGTCCAGAGCGTCTATTACCGGGTCCATCACAATCTCGGTCTGTGCTACCGACAGCGTTCCGCCATTTCTTCTCAGTAGCTCTCTGAGCGTCATACCTGAGAACTTCGCAATAACGGCATATGCTGTACCGTTCTGCTGGATCACTTCTCGTACACGAGGTATCGCACAGTCCTCAGGAAGATCTTTCATGCCGGTATAGTTTGAAATGAATCGGTTCAGACCGCTTCTGTACCTTTTCTCTGCTCCTTCTATAGCCTGCATGGCCATTTCACCAGACTGCCTGTCAATTCCTCCTGCAGGGAGATACTCTCTTACAATACATGTGCTGTACTGCTGTACATCGAACGCAATATAATCGACACATTGTGTATATATACTCTCAGCTCTTCCGGTGAGGTATCTTCCTTTTCCTATTCTTGAGCCTATCGGAAGCAGTCCATCCGGATTCTTCTGTGTGCCATCATAACCGCATGTCGGACAGGCCGTTGCCTCAGCAGGCACCGGACTCATACAGCACATACAAAGCTTTCTGTCAGACATGCGATAGTTCCCCTAAAAAACAGCGGCGCATAGCGCCGCGTTTTATTTTATACAGCCGTTCACGGCAGATCTTCATCATTTTCCAGATTGTGCCAGACACCCTGGATATCATCATCCTCATCCAGCATATTGAGCAGAGTGCCCATATTCTTCAGCTGATCAGGATCAGAGAGGGCAGTATATGTTGACGGAACATAAGCCACTTCTGCAGAAGAGAATTTATATCCGAGTGCCTCAAGACCCTCACAGGCCTGTACGAGCGAATAAGGATCCGTAGTGATCTCTGCGATGTTCTCATTAACCTCGAGGTCATCTACTCCGTCAACTTCCATGGCTTCCATCATGAGCTTATCCTCATCGATCGGATCCTCGTCTTCAATTACGATAACACCCTTCTGCGTGAACATATATGAGACGCATCCGGTCGTGCCGAGGTTTCCGCCGTATTTGTCGAAATAATGTCTGACAGAAGCTGCTGTCCTGTTTCTGTTGTCGGTAAGTGCTTCACAGATAACGGCGATCCCGCCGGGGCCGTATCCTTCGTAAACGATGCTCTCATAGTTCGCACTGTCAGAAGAGGCTTTATCTATAACTCTTTTTATATTGTCATTCGGGACGTTGTTTGCCTTGGCTTTTGAAATAGCATCACGAAGTCTCGCATTGGTATCAGGATTCGTGCTTCCGCCTTCTTTTACAGCGACTGCTATCTCTTTGGCGTATTTGGTAAATACCTTGGCCTTAGCACCGTCTGCCTTCTCTTTTTTACGTTTGATATTGTTCCATTTGGAATGTCCGGACATAGTATCATCTCCTTGGGTAAAAGGTTCTGCTTTTTTCTAGAAATATTATATTTATTCATTACCGGATTCGCAATGATTACCGTCATGATCTGCTGTTATGATATCGAACAGCTCCCTTATACGAAGCGTCTGTCCTGTAAGATACAGGAATCCAAAAAGCGCTTCCAGTCCGGTAGCTGCCCTATAATCCGCAGGATCGGCATTGCGTGATGAAGTAACCTTGTTCGCGTTTCTTCCTCTTTTTATAATGTCTGCTTCCGTATCGTTCAGTAACGGTAATATCACCTCTGACGCCCTGTGCTGAGCACCTGCTCTGACATAGGAAACACAAAGGCTGTGCAGTTTGTGAGCAGGAGCATCATGTGTAAGACTGATATGCTCCCTTACCAGCGTCTCATATACTGCATCCCCGATAAAAGCAAGCTCGACGGGGCTTTTCTGTTTCGCTTCATGAGCGGTGAGAGTACGCTGCTCAGGTAATGTAATCAAACTGGTAATCTCCTATGCGTATAGTATCGCCTTCCTGCACTTCGAGTTCGACGAGCCTGTCCAGGATCCCCGAATCAGCAAGTGCATTCTGGAAGTACATTAGTGACTCGTAATCGTCAACGTTGCTTTGCATAAGGATCCTCTCGAGCCACGGAGCTTCAATGACCCACTCGTCGTTATCATCATCGCGGGTGATCTCAAAGTCTCTGTTCCTGCCGCCCCTCTCAGGTTTCACAAAGTCAGGTTCATAGACTTTTACCGGCGGCATGTCTGCAAGGATCTCTGCACAGTGATTGACAAGTTCCCTTGTTCCGTCAGTTGTTGCTGCGGAAATCTCCATATAATCAAGATCGTGCTCCTTCGCATAGGACGCAAAGTATTCCCGCATATCACTGTCAGCGATATCGATCTTGTTTCCGACTACTATCTGCCTTCTTGAGCCAAGCTCTTCACTGAATTCAGAAAGTTCTCTGTTGATCTGCTCAAAATCTTCTACAGGGTCCCTTCCCTCACTCCCGGAAACATCGACAACATGAACGATAAGTCTGCATCTTTCTATATGTCTGAGAAAGTCATGCCCAAGTCCTATTCCCTTGCTGGCTCCTTCAATAAGTCCAGGTATATCAGCAGCTACAAAAGAAGTGTCACCTACTCTCACGACTCCCAGATTCGGGCTCAGTGTAGTGAAGTGATAATTTGCGATCTTCGGCCTGGCATTAGATATAACCGAGAGCAGCGTGGACTTACCTACATTCGGGAATCCCGCGAATCCAACGTCTGCTATGAGTTTCAGTTCGAGAGATATATCATAGCTCTCTCCCTGTGTTCCGGTCTTTGCAAATCTTGGAATCTGTCTCGTCGGAGTTGCAAATTTAGCATTTCCGAAACCGCCTCTTCCTCCCTTGCAGATCAGAACTGGTTCATCGCCAGAGATATCGGCCATTATCTTGCCGCTCTCATGTTCTCTTACTATCGTTCCTCTTGGGACCTTCAATATAAGATCATCAGCGCTCTTTCCCCGGCATCTGTTTCCTCTGCCGTTTTCCCCGCTGTCTGCCTCATATTTGCGTCTGTATTTGTAATCAGTGAGTGTGGATAGATGGTCGTCTGCAACAAGATATATGCTGCCTCCGTCCCCGCCGTCCCCGCCGTCCGGGCCGCCGTTAGCAACATACTTCTCTCTGTGGAAACTGACCGCACCGTCGCCTCCGCGGCCAGCCTTAAGTAAAATCCTCGCTTTATCTATAAACATATATGAATCCCGAAAATAAAAAAGAAAAATCCCGTGCTTTGCAGCACGGGATCCGGTTCAGTTAATGACGTTGACCTTTTTACGGTCCTTGCCGTAGCGTGTGAACCTGACGGTACCGTCCGCAAGTGCGTAGAGTGTATCATCGGATCCGATCCCTACGTTGAGGCCGGGATGAATGTGTGTGCCGCGCTGACGAACAAGAATGTTGCCAGCGAGAACGAACTGACCGTCCGCTCTCTTAACGCCGAGGCGCTTGGACTCGGAGTCTCTGCCGTTCTTTGTAGAACCAACACCTTTTTTATGTGCCATAAGTAAAACCCTCCGTTCCCTTACGCGTTGATGGCAGTAACTTCAACTTTAGTGAAGCTCTGACGATGGCCGAGATGACGTTTTTCGTTCTTTTTGGGCTTGTAGGTGAACACGTCGATCTTCTTGGATTTTCCCTGCTTGAGGACCTTTCCTGTTACGGTTGCGCCTTCCACTGTCGGATTTCCGAAAACTGTGGTGTCGCCGCCGAGGGCCAGGACCTGGTCAAATGTGACGGTCTCATCAGCTTCAGCAGCGAGCTTCTCGACGTAGATAACGTCTCCCTGCTCGACTCTGTACTGCTTGCCGCCAGTTACGATAACTGCGTACATTTCTTTACCTCTGTCTTTTTATTCGACACGCTGCAACAGGCGGTATAAAGATACTCTTGGAAGCCTGTCTCAAGCGGACCAATCTATTATAGATGACATAAAACATTGTGTCAATATATGCATTCTTGTGCCTGCATATTTATGATTCAACTTGATTCAATACGTTAAGGTATTTCATTTTTCTTAAGAAATTCCATCACCTGTTCCCTGTTTCTGAGTGCTGTTCCGGCTCCTACCGCAGTCGTGCATATGGCACCACAGGCTGAGGCAAATCTGAGAGCTGTTTCCGCTTCAGAACCTCTCAGCAGTTCTGAGCAGAATCCTGCAACAAAGTTATCTCCTGCTCCGGTCGCGTCCACTGCATCTATAGGGAAAGCCTCAAGCCGAATCTTCTTATCACCGCTTCTGAAGAAACACCCTTTGCTGCCGAGCTTTACTATCACGTTTCTGACTCCGTATTCCAGCAAAACCTCCGCCATTTCTTCCAAATCTTCTTTTCCTGTAAAATAACGTGCTTCATCCTCGTTAGGCGTAATGTAATCTATAAGAGGCAGCGAATCCCGGACATCTTCAAGAGTAAGAAAGCGGAAATTGGGAAGCTTCGTATCAGCTATCACGATCTGTCCAGCTTTCTTGGCATTCACGACAACATCATGAATGACATCAGGATCATCAAACGGCGCTCTGAAGAGAGAGCCGATTATCAGAGCTTTGGCATCAGTGAAAAGCGAAGGATCATTTTCCGGATGATAGTTGAAAGTATGCGCACCGTTTGTTATTGACTGTCTGGTTCCGTCCTGTCGTACGAACATCGTCGTGACTGGTGTCCCGCCTTCTCGCGGAGTTACTCTCACATCCACGCCGTTTCTTTTCAGTTCACTGAGTACCATCTCACCGGCAGCATCACTGGCGAGAGAACATAATAATCCTGTCCTGAGCCCGAGTTTTGAAGCCGCTATCGCTTCATTTACTGCTTCCCCTCCGACGTTGAGCGACCCGGACTGAGCTCTGTATCCAGACGCTGAAACTGGTGCAGGATCAAATCCTCTGATAAAGGAGTCTACCAGAGCCATCCCTACACAGATAACATCATAACGCATACATGCACCTCCTCCTGCAGTATCTATACATGCCCGCTTCGGTCGTTACTCCAGTTCTTTCGGTATGCTGAACTGTCCGTCAATGTTCTCAAAAGTATACAGTGCACAGTTTCCTATGTACTTTGACCAGTAAGCACCTTTCGAGTCAGGAGTCAGATATTCCAGGAGCCCTTTCATCGCGATCGCATGAGTTGAGATCAATATATTTCCTTTAAGATTCTGTATCCTCCGCAGAAACTTTCCAGCTCTTTCAACTACTGAAGACAGCTGCTCCATTCCTTCCGGTGCGGGGTTGTGAACAAAATCGCTGAAAAACCTGACGATCTCCGGAGGCGGATTCTTAAGATCGATCCCTTCATATGGACCGTAATCCATTTCTATCAGTCGCTCATCTATTACAGGGTCTCTGTACGGAGCTATGATCTCTGCGGTCTGTACAGCACGAATGAGCGGGCTTGAGAACACATGATCGAAAGTGATCTTCTTCAGTTTTTCAGCTGCATCTTCAGCCTGTGCCACGCCTTCTTCGTTAAGAGGCTGATCACTTCTTCCCTGAAGAGAATTCGTCCGATTGAGTTCAGTCTTTCCGTGTCTTATGATATATATCATTTTTTACACCTGTGCTTTGTTATGTGCGGACAAGGCTGTGCAGTAACCTTATTGGTTTTCTATCTCTGCTGATCCATGTATCTTATGGACACATTACCTGTTTCGAAACGTACGATTGCTCCCTCTTCAGTCATGACAGACAGCGCTCCATCATCTTCCACTGACAATGCAGTACCTCTCATCTCTTTATTGTCGTATACAAAACTAATCTTCCTTCCGACAGTATCACAAACCGCCCTGTATCTCTCAATGACTCCGGCTGGGTCGCTTCTTATCTCCTCGGTGAGTTCACTGTATAGAGCAGCTGCCAGCAGATCGCGGCTGAGCGTATCTTTCCCTATAGCCTTAGCTATACCCGAAATCTCTTCCGGGAACCCTCCTTCAGGTTCCTGGAGATTTATCCCGATGCCCACGATGACCTCGCCGGAACCTGTCCTTTCACAGAGTATACCTCCGGCTTTCTTCATATCGTAGTAAATGTCATTCACCCATTTCACAGACGTCTCTATACCCAAGCTGTACAGTGCTCTCACAGAAGCAACGCCTGCAGCGAAAGTGACAGGAAAATCGGGAGAGACATCTCTATAAACCGCCGTAAAGTACAGTCCGGTGTCCTGAGGTGAGTAGAACTTTCTTCCATGGCTCCCCTTACCCTGTGTCTGACTTGAAGCAACCACTAGGATATCGCCGTCGTGTTCAGGAATAAGACTCCTGGCGCGCGTAATGGTGGAGTCAACTGTTTCATATACCGCTATATAAGGATAGAGCCCGCGTTCTGCGAGCTCCTTATCTATCAACATTCTGTCAGGGATCATTTCAAGGTGTCTCTTCCTCAGTATACCGGCCAGGCTGCAAACGGCCCGTCGTTGGCTGCTTCTTCCTTGACCTTTCTGATCGATAGTATGTCAAGTATGACGACGAAAACGAAGAACACATAATACAGATTTTCATATGTGCTCATGAGGCAGTAATCATAGAATCCGTGAAGGATCACCGCGATGATATACGATACTCTGAGATAATGTCTCGCTTCACTCTGACGCCCGAGCAGCATCGATTTCTTTGCCTTGGAATAATTATGGCCCATAAAGATGCTGAAAGTCATGTGACCGGGGACTGAGAGTATCGCTCTGGAAACCGCGACCGACAGTCCGTACTGCTGCACATACATCACATTCTCAAGAGCCGCGAAGCCCAATGAGACGAAGACTGCGTATACAATACCGTCAAAGTTGCAGTTGAACTCATCATTGTTCCAGGTGAACAGTTTTAGAGCAAAGAACTTGACTCCTTCCTCACATACAGCAACTATCAGAAAAGCTGTAACAAAAGAATACAGTTCCGAATCGACGTCAATTTGGTTGGAAGCCAGACTTATCAGCGAACTCTCAGCGAAAGCTGCCGGGAAGCATGAAAGAGCACCTGCTCCAGCCAGCCTGATCAGCAGTCCGAGTGGTTCCTTCTCGATTCTGTCAAGCCTGTAGATGTAATGCATAAGGAATAAGGCAGGCAGCAGAGCTGCCGCAGTCAGGATACGCATCATAAACTCCTCTTATTTCCAGTAATCAGAGAATTCTTTATTTCTCTTGCGTCTGTCAAAAAACAGCCTGATATTTCTTACCGCATCATTCCACATGAACACTATAAGTGGTAACAGTGCGGCAATAATGAGCAAACGTGCATAGGGATTTATTATGAAGCTGTAGATCATGAAGACAAGATCTATAAGAGCAACCCATTTCACTTTCACAGGTATCACATAGAACAACAATACCTGATAATCAGGATAAAGTATCGCGAAAGCGAGGAACAGCGACAGGTTTATATAATAGTTGGATCCGACAGTAACAAAAATGGAAGCGATCACTGTACAGACTATCTCCATCAGATAGTAGCAGTTGAAGTTGAAACTGCCCCATTCATGTTCGAGAGCTCCTCCTATCATATAGTAGAAGTATATAGTAAGAAGAAAAGACAGCGGATTTCTGCTTTCAGGTTCGAAAATAAAAGTCAGACAACGCCAGATCTGTCCCTGAGTCACAGCCTGCCAGTTCAGGTACAGCATCTGCGTAGCGAATCCATCCATAAGCAGATCGGCGATATAAACTATTGCCATTCCGCCGCAGATGACTACCATAAGATTCTCTATCGCGAATCGTCCGAAGCGTCTCTCCAGTTTATTCAAAAGCTTCAATTCAGGTACCAGCCTTGCATTTTTTCACAGATACATTATATATCTTATAAATCTTTCCAACAACCGAAAACGTTGACTCAAGCCTTCAGTAACTGTAGAATACCTTATGTGACAAATATGCGGGTATGGTGGAATTGGCAGACACGCTAGACTTAGGATCTAGTGGGCAACCGTGCAGGTTCAAGTCCTGTTACCCGCACCACAACACGATAAACCGCCTGTAATCTACTGGATGACAGGCGGTTTCTTTTTGTCTTAACAGTTATTCACGCTACAGCACTCCTCATCTTCTGTGATCTCATATCCGTCGCACACCAACCGCTTTAAGAAATTCTCTAAGACCTTCCGGTATCTCATCGTTCTCATTCAAACCGGTGGAAGCTATCTCTATCTTCTTGTTTGATCCGTGATAATCGCTGCCTGCGGTGACATACAGACTGTATTGTTCTGCAAAGTCAAGCATCTCAGCTGTCTGCTGTGTGTCGAATCCGGAATAAAAAGCTTCCACGCCTTTAAGACCGAATCCCGTCAGTTTAGTAAGTCTATCAGCCATCTCTACGTGGGATATATTCTCATCTCCGCTTCCGAAAAGCGGATGGGCAAGAACAGGGATACCGCCGCTCTTAAGTATGCCCTCTATCGCCTGTTCAGGTCTTATGTACTTTTCATTCACGTGGAGCTTATTGATATAGTTGCTGATCGCATCGTCTTTGTTCTCCGCAAATCCGTATCTAGCCATAAGATTCCCGAGATGAGGCTTCCCCGGATTGTCCAGAGCAAGTATGCTTTCTATCTCATCCTTAGGGAATCTGAAGCCAAATTCATTCTTGAGGAATTCGAACCGTGCCGTCATCTTCTCCATGCGGAAACCGTGTCCGATCCGCACAGTGTCATTAATCGCCTGTGCTGAAGGATCGAATCCGTATCCGAGTATGTGATACTTTCCTTCTTCATCCTTACATGAGAACTCCACTCCGGTAATAAATACGGGATCTTCTTCGCGCAGCATAGCTGAGATTCTGACTGTTCCTTTGAATGAATCATGGTCAGTTACTGAGATGACCTCCAAACCTGCCTTCCTTACGTTTTCCAGCAGTTCTTCCGGCGTATCAGTCCCATCAGATATATTTGTATGCAGATGCAAGTCTATTCTGCCAGTTCCTGCAGACATGTAGTTTTCCTTTCCTTTTACAGACATTTTTAATCTGTCTTCGTTTCAGCAGCCCAGTTATATGAGGATACTGACGTCTATGTTCCTTTGAAGAAGCTCTTGCGTGAGTTATTCATTTTGCCGTATATACAAGCATGACACAGAGCTATAATCAAGTCTGTCTGTTACATTATAACGTCGTAAGCGTACTTATTGCATTTGGGGTGTCAGTACGCATAAAAGGCCTTATCAGGATTAATGTGTTATATTAATTGTATAAGATATTAGAAACACAATTCTTTTGATCTTTTGAATGCAGGAGAATCATGGAAAGACAGATCATCGCAGAACGTCCGGACAAAACTGTCTTTGCACAGAACGGACTGTGCTATAAGATGTTCGAACCCGGATACAGCAAATCTACCATTCTCAGCGAAGCATTGAATCAGGGACTGGTAGAAGAGACAGGGCTTAATATCCCCGGTCTTCTTGAGATCACTAAGATAGACGGGTGCTGGACTATCGTGACCGAATACATAGATGGGAAGACCATGGAAGTTCTTCTTGAAGAGTCTCCGGATAGGGAGAATGAGCTTCTTAAGCAGTTCGTTGACATCCAAGCAGAGATGCAGACGAAGCGCTGTCCCCTTCTTACTAAACATCGTGACAAAATGAATCGGAAAATATCTGAGACGGATCTTTCTGCTACCCTCAGATACGATCTTCACAACCGAATAGAAGCGACACCGAGGCACAACTTTCTGTGTCACGGCGACTTTAACCCTTCCAACGTCATCATAAACAGCGAAGGCAAGGCATACATCATCGACTGGACACATGCGACTCAGGGAAACCGTGAAGCCGATGCAGCCAGGACTTTTCTTCTTTTCCTTTTAGAAGGCAAAAGACAGCGGGCAAGAAAGTATCTACGGATGTTCTGTGAAGCCACCGGCTGCACCAGACAGAGTATTCTTGAATGGCTGCCAATCCTGGCGGCATCCCAGTCTGTTAAAGGCATCAAGGATCAGACTGACTTTCTGTATACCCTGATCTTCATGGACAGATCTAAGCTGGAGGCACTAGATGAGTAATTTCGAAACAAGGATACAGTACCTTAAGTATCAGGTCCTGAAGGAAGTAGCAAAAGAAGCCTGGGAGCAGAATCTTGTCGAGAATGTTCTGGATATTCCGAAGAAGATCATTCCCGGAAAGACTCCTACAATGAGATGCTGCGTCTACAAGGAACGCGCTATCCTTCAGGAAAGAGTAAAGCTTGCAATGGGCGGCGACCGTACCAATCCAAACATCATCGAAGTGATCGACATTGCTTGCGATGAGTGCCCTATAGGTGGGTACGAAGTGACAAACACATGCCGCGGGTGCCTCGTTCAGAGGTGCAAGGTAGCCTGTCCCAAGGACGCAATCTATTTTGACGACAACCACCAGGCACATATAGACAAGTCCAAATGCATCAACTGCGGAGCATGCGCAAGAGCCTGCCAGTACACCGCTATCATCAACCGCAAGCGTCCTTGCGAGAATGCATGTACTGTAAAAGCTATAGAGGCCAACGAAGACCAGGCTGCAAAGATCAACGACGAAAAATGCATCAAGTGCGGCGCCTGCATCTCACAGTGTCCCTTTGGCGCGATCATGGACAAGTCTTTCATTCTTGATGCGATCGATTACATCATCAAGAGCGAAAACAATACTGAATTCAAAGTCTATGCTCTTATAGCTCCGGCTATCGCTGACAGTTTCAGGGAGTATAAACTTGGACAGATCGTGTCCGGCCTTAAAGAGCTTGGGTTCTATGACGTCATAGAAGTAGCCAAAGGCGCGGATCTAGTCGCTTACAGCGAAGCAGAGGAACTTGATGAAAAAGGATCTCTTCTTTCATCTTGCTGCCCCGCTTTCGTAGACTACGTCAGGAAGAACTTCCCGCAGATGGCTGACGACATATCGACCAATCTATCTCCAATGGCGGCAATTGCTAAGGTACTGAAGGATGACGATATAAACTGTAAAGTTGTGTTCATCGGTCCTTGTACTGCTAAAAAAGCCGAGATACTGCAGGAAAGAGTCGGCCAGTATGTAGACGTTGCCCTCACGTTCGAAGAACTTCAGGCCTTATTCGACAGCCGCGAGATAGACCTCGCTTCTCTTGATGAGAGCACACTGGATCAGGCGTCCTATTACGGAAGAGTATTTGCCCGTTCAGGCGGCCTTACAGAAGCCATTCGACAGGGACTCGGTGAGATAGGTTCATCTCTGGAGCTCAAACCTGAAGTGTGCAGCGGTATAGAGATGTGCAGAGCTGCTCTTCTGAAAAGGAACAGAGGTATGCTTCAAAGCAATTTCCTGGAAGGAATGGCCTGTGTAGGCGGGTGTATCGGAGGCGCCGGTACTCTGCAGAAATTCGGTATTAAGAAAGAAAATGTAGATAACTACGCAAAATCCAGCACAATTCAAGATATCTCAGAGAGCGTTTCCCGTAAAAACATATGACAGGAGCTTTACAATGATCTCTCTCAATAACGGATGGGAGTTCACTCCCGAATGCACTGATTCCTTCATCTCCGGTAAAACTGCAGGCGAGCCTGTTCGTCTTCCTCATACTGTGAGCATCCTTCCTCTTCACTATGCAGACAAAAAGCAGTATGAAATGGTAAGCGGTTACCGCAGGACCATCACTGTTCCCGAAGAAGCCGAGGGCAAAAGGCTGTTTATCTGTTTCGAAGCTGCGGCTCACATAGCCACGGTCTACGTTAACGGTCAGGAAAGAAACACCCATCTCTGCGGATATACGGCTTTCGAGACAGAACTGACTTCATGTGCTGTCGCAGGTGAGAAGATCGATGTTGCTGTCCGCCTTGACAGCACTGAGAATCCCGCAGTTCCTCCATTCGGATTCGTTATCGACTATCTGACATACGGAGGGATATATCGTCCTGTATGGCTTGATATCAGAGAACAGGACTTTATCTCCGACGTGTTCGTGACTACTCCAGATCTCACAACAGTGAATATCCAGGTAACGACCTGGCCTGAAGACGGTCATGGCAAGACAGTTCGGATCCTTGACTCTGACGGCAACGCTTGCGCGCTGGCTTCATTTGACGATGACCATATAGTACTGAATGTACCTGATGCCAGACCTTGGAGTCCGGATGATCCGGTACTGTACACACTGACAGTTTCTCTTGATAACGGAAGCAAAAAGACCGTTACATTCGGATTCCGTACTGCAGAATTCCGGGCAGACGGTCTTTATCTTAACGGCAAAAAGACTTTCATGAGAGGTCTTGACCGTCATCAGAGCTACCCTTATACGGGATATGCTGTTCCTGACAGCCTCCAGGTAGAAGATGCCCGTATCCTGAAAGAAGAACTTGGATGCAACGCAGTCAGGACATCCCACTATCCCCAGTCACAGTCATTCATCGACGCCTGTGACAGACTCGGCCTGCTGGTATTCACCGAGATCCCAGGCTGGCAGCATATCGGAGATGAATTCTGGAAAAGAGTAGCTTGTGCGGATGTCCATGAGATGATCTGCCAGTACAGGAATCATCCTTCGATAGTCTTATGGGGAGTCCGAATCAATGAGAGCCAGGACGACGATGAGTTCTATGAGGAGACCAACAGGATAGCGCATGAGCTTGACCCCAGCAGACAGACGTCCGGTGTCAGATATATACAGAAAAGCTCGCTTCTGGAAGATGTCTATGCATTCAATGATTTCACTCATTCAGGAAAAAATGAACCCATAACACAGAAGTCCAAAGTTACTCCTGACATGAATAAAGGCTTCCTCATCTCGGAAGCCAACGGGCACATGTATCCAACCAAATCCTTTGACAAGACAGAAGTTAGACAGGAGCACGCTCTGCGTCATGCCAGAGTTCTTAACGCTGCTGCCTCTACCGGAGAACACGCGGGTTGTTTCCAGTGGTGTATGTTCGACTATCCAACCCACAAGGATTTCGGTTCCGGCGACAGGATATGCTATCACGGAGTAATGGATGCGTTCCGAAATCCAAAGCTGGCTGCCTCAGTTTATGCCATGCAGCAGGATGAACGCCCTGTTCTTGAAGTAGGTTCAACGATGGATATCGGAGATTACCCCGGAGGCATGCTCGGAAAGGTATATGCCTTCACGAACGCGGATTCGGTGAAACTCTATAAAAATGGCGCTTTCGTCAAGGAATTCTGCAGTACCGAGTTCACTTCACTCAATCACGGTCCCCTGCTTATAGACGACACGATCGGTGATCTTCTGCGTTCCCAAGACGGTTACACAGGAAAACTTGAAAAACTTCTGCATGACTGTCTGGTTTCTGCTTCTGTAAACGGCATCAACAGCATGCCATTCATTGATAAGATCAAATTGGCATGGATCATGCTCCGCTATCACAAGACTTATGCCGATGCGGTCGATCTGTACAGCAGGTACGTAGGAAACTGGGGAGGCGATGCGACCGTCTGGAGGATAGATGCTGTCAAAAACGGAGTAGTAACTGCTTCCAGGACACTTACTCCTTCTGCCGATCTGAAGCTAGAAGTCAAGACAAGTTCCACTGTTCTGAAAGAAGGAGACACCTATGACATGGCCGCTGTCAGGATCAGAATTCTAGACGGAAACGGAGCAACTGCAGTATACGCACAGCTTCCTGTCTCATTCCGCACTGAAGGTGATATCGAACTTGTCGGGCCCTCCATCGCCACTGCTGAGGGAGGAATGACCGGCACTTATGTTCGTACTGTTGGAAATACAGGTGAAGGCCGGCTCTTTATAAATGTTCCGGGACTTGATCCCGTCGAAGTGAATTTCGAAGTTAACTGATATCATATTCTTATAAAAACACACCGTCTCTTTTGAACAGAGGCGGTGCATTTTTATGAAAAGCCGTACGAATATCAGATATTAGACAGTTCCATCATATGGATCAGGAACCTTATACCTTGAAGATATGATCTGACCGGAATATGCTCATCAGTTCCATGAACTCCGCTCTCGACATCTTCAGGTTCAGCAAGAAACGGTCCGAACCTCAGGCACGTATCGCAAATGATCTCATATCTGCAGGCATCAGTCGCTCCTGTCGACATACAGGGAACGAGAACCATATCCTTATAGAATTCCTTAGCTGCCTCAGACAGCGTCCTGAATCCGAACCCGTTAGTCCTGGCAACAGCAGAAGGATCATTCGACTGCAGGAATCTCAGACTGATATCACTGCTGGAAACTGCCTCTCTGCAGTGCTCCATAACCTGTTCAGCTGAAGTCCCCTGGTTAATCCTGAAATTGATGACTGCGCTCATGTCCTGAGGAAGGACATTGCAGGCGCTGCTTCCTCCATTGATCATCGTCGGAGCTATCGTAGTAGTTACGTATGCGAACGTCTCGGGCTGCTGATTCATTATTTCCGCGATCTTTGCAGCGTTTCCATGTATATCTCCGACAAGTTCTCTGAAAGGATCTGCCGTTATATACGGAACCAGGATCTCCAGAGCCCTTCTGACCGGATCAGGCAGCGATACCGGGAACGGATAATCTGCAATCTCCGTTATGGCTCTCGATATCTTTTCCAGCGAACTTCCTCCAAACGGGTTGCTCGAATGTCCGCCGATGCTCTTGACTGAAAGCTCAAGGTCTGCATAGCCTTTTTCCATAATATCTACCGCTGCTACGAAAACGCCGGGAGCTCCGAAAGAAGAAGCGTCACTGATAACTCCGCCGCCTTCGTCGAGAACGAATTCCAGTTCTACCCCCCTGTCACGAAGCGTCTCAGCAATTGATTTTGCTCCGAGATTGAATGTTTCCTCATCATCACCGAATGCAAGGAACGCAGTCCTTCTGAACTTGACACCGGATGAGAGGAGATATTCCGCAGCCTCCAGTATCCCGAACACCATGTTCTTTATATCAAGAGTCCCCCTTCCCCAGACAGCATCTTCCGCTATCTCTCCGGAAAACGGAGGGTAGCTCCAGTTATCTTCTGTTCCTTCCACTACGGGAACAACATCCTGATGCGACATATAAAGGCAGGGCTTCAGTCGAAGATCAGAACCCGGAATAGTTATGAGTATTGACCGTCCTATCATCTCCAGCGATCCGGCACTCATGATATTGGGATAACTGACCCTTATAAGTTTGTTCAAGCCTTCGAACTCTGCATCGTTACTGCGTATCCCGCCTGTGTTGACCGTGCGGAATCTGACTGCTCTTGAAAGCCGTTCGACTGCACCTTCTGCGTCGAGGTCCGGATACATATCCTCATTTCTGAAATGGTCAAATATTTCAGCCATAATCAATCCTCCAGATATCTGGCCAGGAATTCTCTTGTTCTTGCATTTTCGGGATTCCCGAAGATCTTTTCCGGGCTTCCCTGCTCAAGTATCACGCCGTCGTCCATAAAGACCACTCTGTTACTGACTTCTTTTGCAAAAGCCATCTCATGAGTGACGACGACCATCGTCATGCCTTCTTCTGCAAGTTTCTTCATTACATCGAGGACTTCGCCGACAATTTCAGGATCCAGCGCCGAAGTCGGTTCATCAAACAACATGATCTCCGGCTCCATACAAAGCGCTCTCGCGATAGCAACACGCTGTTTCTGTCCTCCTGACAGAGTATTTGGATCCGCATACATAAAATCTTCCAGTCCTACTGCCCTGAGATTTCTAACAGCTGCAGCTTCCGCCTCTTCTCTTGGGATTTTCTTTACAACCATTGGAGCCATAGTGCAGTTATCAATCACATTCTTATTGTTGAACAGGTTGAAACTCTGGAACACCATGCCGATGCTCTGTCTGAGGCTATCGATGTCCACAGAAGTATCCATGAGATCCTGCCCGTGGAACAGTATCCTCCCTCCGTCTGCCTCTTCCAACAAGTTGATGCATCTCAGAAGTGTGGATTTACCGGATCCGGAGGCTCCGATGATACAGACGACTTCTCCTTTGCTGATCTGAAGATCAATGCCTTTTAGGACTTCGAGATCGCCGAACGATTTGTATAGACCTTCTATCTTCAGTACTGTTTCTTCCATATCATCCTCCTCAGTTCGAGCTGGTTATGCCCTTGACCGGAACGTCCAGTCTTTTGCCCACATACTGCAGAAGCAGCGAAGAGAGCCAGGTCAGGACCAGATAGATGAGGGCAGCGACGCAATAGATCTCGAGAGATCTGTAGTATATCCCGCTAACCGATTTAGTTGCATACATAAGGTCCATGACTCCGATTACAGAAAGAACAGAAGAGTCCTTTATGTTGATGATGAACTCATTACCTATGGAAGGGATACTGTTTTTTACAGCCTGCGGAAATACTACCCGGCTCATAGCCTGCCAGTGAGTCATTCCAAGAGATCTTGCGGCTTCAGCCTGACCTTTGTCTATCGAAATGATCCCGCCTCTCAGCACTTCCGTGATATATGCAGTCGAGTTCAGTGAAACAGTGAATAATCCTGATATAAAGAAGCTCCATACATTGTTGATCTCTGTTACAGTCATCCCGCTTTTCTTGAACAGATCGAATCCCAGATAATAGAAGATCAGCGTCTGGACCATCATCGGTGTGCCTCTGATGACGAATATGTAAAGCTTTGTCAGTGAGCTGGCCAGCCACTTCAGAGCCTTGACGAAATCATTGTCTCTCTTCCCAGGCTCCATTATTCTGAGGAACACCATGAATATCGAGAGAATGAACGCTATAGCAGTTCCGAACAAAGCGATCCTGATCGTAGTCCACATTCCTGTCAGGATCATTCCCCTGCCGTTGAGTGTCATGTAGATCATGGACGGTCCGAATTCCTGTGGATTAGAATCCAGTCCTGAACAGTATCTGACCAGCCAGATGAATCCAAGTATTCCCCTGTCTGTCACAGCCCCGATAAGGATCAGGACTGACATGCAGAAAGCGATCCCTGCTGCCAGTTTAGATGCTTTTGATGTAAAGAGTGATCCTTTATATTTATTACGCAAGATCAGCTTTCCGATAAGCGCCGCAGCGCAGTATGTCAGAACAGCATAGAGCAGTATCCTGCACACGTTATCTGCAATGCTTCCTGAAGAAATGAGGCTGTAAGGAGTGTCTTTACCGTTAAGAAGGCTCAGCGCTGCAAGCGCTGATACGCCTGCTGCAGGAAGAGCATAACTGCTGTTTCCAGTAATAAGATCTTTGAGAATTCTTTTCATTTGTTATTACCACGCCGCAGGATATGCTCATGCGGCGTTCTTCTTTCTCTGTCAGACCGGCTGGTTCTCCACAGCCGTATCCCACATGGCGTCTCTTTCTGCCTGATCGACTGTAGCCAATGCCTCATTCACGAGACTGAGAAGATAGTCATCAGTCTTTCTAATACCTACACATGCACCCTTTGCGGGAAGCTCGAAGCCGTTTCCTTCTTCAAAGCTTATAGCTACGAAATTAGGATTTGTTGCTATATATCCCGGCGCATTCTCCATATTGATGACAAGCGCGTCGCAGGTCCCCTGCTGAAGTCTTGCGATCATATCAGGCACACTGGATACTCCGGGAAGATGATTGACTCCGTTTATCTGATCAATGACAGTGTCAAGTGCCGTATCCTTCTGCCCGAGCACACTTGCTCCGCTGAAATCCTGAATGCTGACTGCATTTTCAAAAGGCGATCCGGCATTGACCATCATCCCGTACTGTGTCTCATGATACGCAGAACTGAAGTTTATAGACTGTCTGCGTTCCGCAGTGTCCATCATTCCAGCAATGATGGCATCGATCTGTCCCTTGTTGAGAGCTTCGATAAGGCCGTCCCAGTCCATCTTGATCACTACCAGTTCAAGTCCGAGATGATCAGCTATGATCTTCGCCCACTGTACGTCGAACCCCTCTGCATAAGCTCCGGGAACATTGAAAATAGGAACATTGGTTTCTGTTGCGGTGGCTTCCTGCCAGTTGTTAGGCGCATATGCGCATTCCATACCTACACGGAACTGTCCGTTGAGGTATGCCAGAGGATCTTCATCCTCCTCAGGTGTGCTGCCCTTGTTTGAACTACCGCATGCAGTCATAGTGAATGCGATGATAAGAGCGAGCATTGTTGAAACGAACCTTCTGAATCTGATCATTTTCTTTCTCCTTCGATCAATCTTTTTTGCAATAAAAAAGGCCGTAAACGCTCGCGGAGCTTTTACGGCACATGATCTTAAGAGACTGTGTAAGTCAATATTTCAGTACCCGGATAGCGCTCCACTCACGTGACAGTCCGGCGGATATTCTCCGACGGCCCAGCGAAGAGAGCGCAGCTGCTTTTTCTTCACTTCGGCGGTGGACCCTTTCCTCTGTCCCTAAAGCTGCTTATATGGAACAGGCTACTGATGGACACCGCGCCTCTATCTCGCCTGTCATGTTAAGACAATAACCGTGCACTGTCAATACGGATTTATAATATTCGTTGCAGTTGTATATTATTCGCATCCTACCTTTGTTCTTTTTTGTGACCTTCTCCAAACTTTTATGCTAAAAAAGCTCAGCCGAATAGCTGAGCTTTTATAGACACAAGTTGTCCTTTTGCATAATAGTTATACGAGGTAAGGGCTCTCCGCAGTGTCCATAGGATCAGGTAAATCATCCCAGTCACCGCAAACAGAAACGAGATCATAACCTGGTGCGCCTTTTCCTCTGCTGAATCCGCGTCCGTAATCTCTCATTCTTCTGGTATTTATGACCAGGACCATATCTCCTCCGCCCTGCAGGGGATCTATCCTGTTTCTTGTAGCCTCCCTCATGCACATCATGTAGAGATGAGGGTTGAATCTGATGTACTGTGCAGGCTCCTCGAAAAAGATGTTTGACCAGCGGCGGATCCTGTCCTCCGCGTCGAATCTGGCTTCCGGAGCAGCATCATCCGGAACCGGTTTCATAGATCTCAGAGAATTGCGCATATACATCTCTGTATAGAAACAGTGTGTGATATTGACGTAAGGAGAATAATGCCAGGTTATCTTCTGGCCTACCAGTTCGTCCGTAAACGCATGCCGTCTGAACGGAAGTTCTTTATCCTTTCTTCTGAGTGCTCCGAACAGGATTCGGTGACGAACCAGCTGTGTTCGTTTCGGCATCAGTTCAGCTAAGACTTCTGTAACAAGGTCCTGACCTTCATCCAGTATCAGTGTTACGCACTCCCCGTCTTTCATATATATGACCATCCAGACATCGTCATCACATCTGAAGCAGTCACATGAATATTCTCTGTATGTCTTTCCTTTTTCAGCGATGATCATAGTATTGTCAGTCAGGAATCTGATCACGTATTCCTGAAGGCTGTCCATGACCAGCTCAAAAACTTTTCCGGCTATACCTTTATCAGGCACAGCTACATAACGCCTTCTTCCGCTGTTTTCTTCCGGCAGATCCGGTGCAGGATCTGAACCCGCAAAAACATCCATCTGTCTGTCGCTGTCTGTTACGTCAACGACTGCAAGAGCAAGATCCTCCTCGGAAACATATGTTTCCCGTTTATCTGACAGTCTTACCTGCCCGGTCCTTCTTCCATCCGCATCGATCCTTTCTGCAGGACAAACTGAAGAGACCATATCACCTTTGGTTATCTTTATCTCTTTCCCCGTAACATCGATAACTGCATCAAATTCATCTTCTTCTACAGAGTAATCTGCACTTTCCCGCAGGTAGTATTTCACCGAATCAAGGAGAGACTGATCTCTTACGACAGCAGTGACAGCATATCCCCTGTGATAGGCCTCTCTGGCGACACGTCTCCCCAGAGAATTGTCAGCACCGACAACAGCTATTCTCTTCTTCATGCTTTCACCTCCTCAGACACGGTACGGGGTAGGTTCCGTTTCAAGCGGCACCTCTTCATCCGTAGGATCTCCGAACGCCATAAAGAATCCGTGATCAAGTCTGTCTCCCTTTCTGGAGAATGTCCTTCCGAAATCACATCCTTTGTTGAAATTAGCAACGAACATCAGGTTGTTTCCGCCTCTGGTCTCATCGACTCTGTTCATGTTGGCTTCAATGCAGCTCAGCAGATACATCCCGTCTTTTATCTTGATATATGCAGAAGGTTCTTCGTATAGCAGCTGTCTTGGACGGAGTCCCAGTTCTATCTCTTTTTCTTCACGTTCTATCTCTTCAGGAGTTCTGGTATCGGTAAGGGGCCGTATACGCATATACCTTTCAGTTGTATACATCTGTGTGTTGATGAATCCGGTAGAGTAGTACCAGTTTATCTTCTTCCCCACAAGATCCCTTGTGAATCCGTGACGCTTGTACGGGAGAGGTCTGTCCGGTACACGTATAGCTCCGAACCTGAAATCGACGACTGCAAGACGCGGTCTGAGCGGATAGTATCCCTGTCTTGATACTGCCATTGTTACAAGGCTTTGCTCCTCATCAAGCACCAGAGTCACGCAGACCAGAGGATCACATTCCGATAAGATGGAAGCTACAAAAAAAGTCTTCTCATCCGGTTTAAGACAGCCGTACTTCTCATATCTGACAGGTCCTCCCGGGCTTCTCCATTCAACTATATCGCCCGTCACGAATCTGAGTTCGTACTCATCTCCGTCATCCATCGCCAGGTGAAAAACACGTCCCGATAGAGAATCGTCTGTAGATCTGACATATTTTTCTCCTGTCTTCAGGAACTCTTCTCTGTTTATCTCCAATTCGGTATTCTCTCCTTTCTGACTGACAACAGTATTTTCTCTCTTGCAGCAAAACTAAAAGCCGAAGGCATCCCTGAATGAGATGCCTCCGGTATATAAATAGATTATTTAGCGTGTTTCTCGAACCAGCCGGTTATTTCATTGAGTCTTCTGATCCTGTGCTCCGGCATACCGCTTCTGGACAGTTCATGGTTCTCCCCATGGAAAACACACATTCTCGTCTCAACGCCTCTGGTCTTAAGAGCAGTGAAGAACTGAATTCCCTGCTCGAAGGGGCATCTGTAGTCCTGATCGGAATGGATGAACAGTGTAGGCGTCTTGACATCGTCCGCATATTTGAGCGGAGAATGCCACCAGATCTTCTCGAGGTCTGTCTTGTGGTAGATGTCAGCGCACTGCTGGTCTCTGGTGAACATCGGGCCGATATCGGAAACTCCTTCAAATGATACCCAGTTGCTGATACTGCGCTGAGTTGCTGCACAGCAGTATCTGTCGGTATGGCCGACGATCCAGTTAGTCATGTATCCGCCGTAGCTTCCTCCGGTGACACAGACTCTGCTGGCATCGATCTGAGGATATCTCTTTAGGACTTCATCGGTGAAATCCATGATGTTGTTATAGTCGCAGGTGCCGTATTTGCCCCTGATATCAGCAAATTCGTCTCCTCTTCCGTCAGATCCGATAGGGTTGCAGAAGAATACGAAATAACCGAGGCCAGCCCAGTACTGCATCTCGTGGAAGAACAGTTCTCCGTAAACGGTCTTGGGTCCACCGTGGATATCAAGAACTGCAGGATATTTCTTTTCAGGATCGTAATCGATGGGTTTGAGCACCCAGCCGTCTATGTCATATCCTTCGCTCATGAATGTGAACTTCTCGGGCAGCGCTACATATGTATCTTCCAGAACTTCGGTATTGAAGCTGCTGATCTGCTCTGCTTCTCCGCCGCTAATATCCGATGCATACAGTTCCTGGAGCTTTCCTGCGAAGAGCCTGACTGAAAGGACCTTTCCGGTCTCTTCCACCAGGTCATAGTCATCCACAGAACCTTCTATATCGATAACTGTCTTCTTCTCTCCGTCCGCGGTGAGACAGCAGAGCACGCCTGCATTCCTTCTGGTCTCAGTGAAGTAAATACCGTTTTTACCATTTTTGAGCGTGCGGCCGTGGCCAAGGCGGCAGTCGCTTCCTGTGGAGTTGCCTACAGAGCATTCTGTCTTATAGAGCAGTTCTTCCTTTCCGGTATCCGGATCGAACCAATAGAAGTCGGAGTCCTGGTTCATTCCATGGCTCTTGCCATCGGACATGAGGAGCACGAGTCTGCCGTCAAGCTTGGCACCGGCGCTGACAGAATACACCTTGTCATCTCTGAGCACAGTGACTTTGCCGTCTTCCTTGCTGTATGAGAAGATCGTGCTCGCAAGGTCAGACATCCTGCTTCCCTTGCTGCCCCAGAATATGATGCGGTCTTCCAGAAGCTCATATCCGCTGACACTGTATTCAGGATCGTTGATCCTCTCACAGGTGTTCTTTTCTTCATCATAGAGGAAAAGTGCTCCGCGGTTGCCGTTTATGAATCCTGCGCCGTTGAACCAGAAAGGAACCTCGTCGACAACTTCATAGTCGGTGTCGTTCTTGATCCTCTCGTCTTCCTTTTTCCTGTCCTCTTCGCTGAGCTTGTAATAATCGGGACACTCCTTATTGATGCTGCCGTTTACAACATACACCTTATCGTACCAGAGTTTCATTCCGCTGGCTCTGAACGGGAGCTCCCCTGTTTTTTCGGCTTCACCGCCATCAAGGCGCAGAGTGTACAGAGGCGTGAAAGCCTCACGTCCTTCAGCCCTCTTCTTGTCCTCATCTTCCCTTGATGTGAAGACGAACAGTTCATTGTCATTCTTCCAGGCGAAAGAACCTTCCTTGCCTCCGGCAGTGAGCCTTCTGAGCTCCCCGTCACGATACATCCACAGATCGGAGGTATAGCCTTTTCCGTCCTTCTGTGCTTTTCTGACGACAAAGACTGCTGTCTTTCCGTCAGGCGAATAACTGAGTCCGCTTAAGAATTTGTACTTCTTAAAATCGTCTACTGCTACTGGTTTCATCTTTATATTCCTTTCTTTTCAGAATTCGTAATCACCGAGCTCCTTAAGAGGACGTTTGAGCTCTTCTGGATGCTGCATCAGCCATTTGAAGTATTTCAGACTGCGCACGAAATAGAATCCGTCAGCGATCCTCTCATCCAGGATCACTGCCATAGGCAGGTATGTCCTCTCCCTGCCTTCCTCGTCATTGCGTTTAAACATGGTACCGATTATGACGAAGAAAGAATTTGTTCCGTAGTTATTCAGATGATGATATGAGGCTCCTGCTCCGATGCTTCCAAGATTGGTAAGAAATACGGAAGCATAGTTGGAATCCCCGTCAGTTAGGAACTTGGGCATGATTCCGTGATATTCGAGCCTGTAGACTATCCAGAAGAATATCTCAAGGAACCACCTCGGGAATTTCGCGACCTTGCCAATGAGATCATCCAGGTCGTTCTTTCCTTCCTTCCTCATCTTTGTGACATCTCCGAGAATCTTCTTTGAGAAGTCATCTATCATCATGTCATCTCTTGCAGTCATAAATACGAGACTCTCCTCAGCTCCGTCCGCAAACTGACGTTTTGCTGTGAATGAAAGAGATATCTCCTTCCTCTGCCAGAAATACCTTCCTGAGATAAATCTGTTGAGCAGCGGCCGATGATAGACCGTTTTCGCTACAGCAGTACACACTGCATGGAATATCTTGTAGTTGGTTCCGTTCGCGTCATTCTCATTTTTCATCCATTCGAGAAGATCCGTAACGTCGATCTCCTCCTGTTCAAGAACTTCTGCATCAGTTCTGTTCTTCATGACATACGGAAACATTGCATGAAGACCGTCTACATCTACTCTTACAGCGTCTCTTCTCTCTCTTCTGGCCATTTATACTTTCCACTCCTTATATTATCTGCAGTTCTCTGCTGTCATTATTCAGGCACTCACAGCCGTCTTCTGTCACGATGACCAGATCTTCTATCCTGACTCCGAACTTTCCGGGGAGATAGATACCCGGTTCGATCGAGAAGCACATTCCGGGTTTGACCGTATTCGTATTCACCGGGCTGACATCCTGAGGTTCATGCACAGTCATTCCGATTCCGTGGCCCAGCCTGTGGGTAAAGTATTCTCCATATCCCGCATCAGATATTAAATTCCTAGCTGCCGCGTCTATATCACAGAACCGGACACCTGGCCTGATCACTGTTTTCGCTGTCTCATTTGCCATTCTCACGGTCTCATATACTTTTCTCTGTTCTTCCGTGACCTCGCCAAAGAATTTGGTACGGGTCATATCTGAGCAGTAGTCTTCATATATACCGCCCATGTCTATCAGGACACAGTCGCCCTTTTTCAGCTTAGTGTCTCCGGTTCCGTGATGCGGATCGGAAGCATTCTCTCCGAAAGCCACTATCGTCTCGAAGCTCAGTTCAGGAATACCTTGTTTTTCAAATCCTTCTTTTACGAAAGCTGCCAGTTCTTTCTCTGTCATCCCTTCCCTAACCTTTGAGAAGGCATATTCCAGAGCTATGTCGTTCGTAACAGAACTTTTTCTCATCCTGTCGCACTCTTCGCTGTCCTTGATTATCCTTATATCATCCACAGCTGCAGAAAGTGAGATGCTGATCTGCGGGCAGGCCCCAATAATGGGAACTATATATTTCGCAGTAAGATCTCTTTCAGTTCCAAGTCTTTTCACTCCGTTGAGTTCCGAACAGAGCACAGCCGGTGCATCATCATTGTCGGAATGCCACAGCACCTCGACTTCAGGCTCATCGAACACGAAAAGCTTGTTGGCAAACAGGACATCCTTTCCGTCAGCTCTTACCAGCAATAGCCACATCCGTTCTAACGGATAGACCTTTGCCCCGGTAAGGTAGAAGATGGACATGGGGTTTGCTACAACCATCGCGTCCAGTCCTTCTGCTTTTATGGCATCACGAAGTTTTTCCAGTCTGCTGTTATACATCGCTCTTCCTCTCCATTCTCCATATGACATAATTATGTGCGTTTCCTCATCTCATAGTCAATGAAAAAATACTTCTTCCTTTACTTCATTCGTCACTGGCGGAAGCATATTGCAGGCTTCTGAATTCTGTATTAAGATATCCACGAAAGAGCAGCAATCATTTAACATCAAATCCCCGGAGAATTAAGGCAATGACAACAGTTACACCAGAAAAAGCTTTCGAAATCATCAAGAAATACAACACTGAATCATTCCATCTCAGGCATGCAGTCACAGTTTCCAAGGTCATGAGATATATGGCGGAAACTCTCGGATACGGAGAAGATGCTGAATACTGGGAATCCGTTGGAATGCTTCATGACATAGATTTCGAACAGTACCCTGAGTGCCATCTTGACAACACCCCTGCAATCCTGAAAACCGAAGGTATCTCAGAAGACGTCATTCACGCTGTCTGCTCCCACGGATACGGGATCTGCAGCAATATAGAGCCTGAACACGAAATGGAAAAAGTTCTGTTCGCAACTGATGAACTTACCGGTCTCATCTGGGCTGCGGCGAAGATGCGTCCTTCCAAGAGCTGCACAGACATGGAGCTCTCATCACTGAAGAAGAAATACAAGGATAAGAAATTTGCTGCCGGGTGTTCCAGAGAGATAATAGCAAAAGGAGCTGAGATGCTGAACTGGCCTCTTGAGGATCTGCTTCAGCGTACACTGGATGCCATGAAATCCACAGAAGAAGCCGTCAACAGTTTCTGTTCTTCTTTTGAAGACTGACAATGCCTATCATATACAGATACAGCCGGATCCTGAAAAAGATCCGGCTGTTATTGTTTTATTGTTTGCCTTCCTGTTATCCGGCAATGGTATCCGCTTTTCTAAGGAAGATAAATCCCAGAGCGAAGAAGATCACCATCGCTCCGACAGCGACCTGGATGCTTCCCGTAGTATCCTTCACGATACCGATTACGAGAGATCCGAGGCATGCAGCGCCTTTAGAGAAGATATCATAAAGACCGAAATACTCACCCGAGTTCTCTGCCGGAATGATCCTGCTGAAGTAGCTTCTGGACAGTGCCTGGATCGATCCCTGGAACATTCCAACGCCGAATGCCATAATGCCGAACTGCCAGAGTGACTTGAGGAAGAAAGCATAAACACATACCGCGAAATAACCGGCAATGCATACATATATGAGATTGACTGTCTTATGTTTCTTTGAAAGAGCAGAGAATACCAGTGAGAAAGCAAATGCGACGACCTGAGTCGCAAGAAGGAATACGACCTGACCTACTGTATTGAGTTCAAGGTCAGTTCCGATATTGATGCAGTTGTCAATGATCGTATTGACTCCATCAATATAGAAGAAGAAAGCCAGAAGGAAGAAACATATCTTCTTCTCGTCCTTAACAATCCTTACAAGGGTGCGGCCAAGCCTTGCAAAGGCTTCTCTCACTGCTCCTTTCTCAGTCTCCACATAATACTTTTGCTTATAGTTCTTGAGAAGAGGCAGCGTGACCAGGCACCACCAGATAGCAGTAGTGACGAGTCCTACGAGTCTCGCTGTATCGCGTGAAACAGTGAAACCTCCGAGCATACCTTCCCCTGCCATATAGAAGACCAGCGCGATCGTAAACGGCAGGCACGATCCTATATAGCCCCAGGCAAATCCGTATGAAGAAACTCTGTCAGACCTCTCCGGGGTAGTGACATCCGTCAGCATCGAGTCATAGAAAGTCAGTGAACAGGAATATGCTACCTTGGCTATGATGAATACCAGAAGGAACATCATCCAGTCTTTGACCAGTCCGAGCCAGATGCATCCGGCAAGCCCTATGGCAAGTGCCGTAGTGAATATAGGTTTCTTGAAGCCTTTGTTGTCTGTGATAGCTCCGCATGCTGGTCCTATTATTGCAACGATAACAGTCACTATGGCGGTCACATATGCGAAGTTGGACGTTGCATGCTCATAAGCATCAGGTCCCCCGAGTCTGGCAAGATCCTTGAACCAGATCGGGATGAGTGAACAAGCGATCATGGTGAACGCGGAGTTTCCCACGTCATAAAGGACCCATGCCCGCTCCAGACGTGTAAGTCTGTCATTACTGTTCTTAGCCAAAACGAACTCTCCTTTACTATTTCTGTTTGTACCTTAACTCGATTGTATTCAGATCCCCAGATAGTGTCTGACAGCATGACCTGCGATCAGATATCCAGCTACTGGAGGAACAAATGATATACTGGCCGGAGTCCTGTCTCCTGTATGTACCGGAGCTTTTTCCGCGAAAAGCACGTCGACCTTTTCAATACCTCTTGCTCTGAGTTCTCTTCTCATAACCCTGGCAAGAGGACATCCGCAGCCTGCCGTCTCTTCGATATCTCCGATCTTAAAGCTTTCTGCGCTGATCCTGTTTCCCGTACCCATTGATGAGACGACATGCACATTATTCGCTTTGCACCATGATATTATGAGGAGCTTAGCAGTTACCTGATCCACTGCATCTATTACACAATCAGGTCTGAACTCATCCAGGATACCAACTGATTCTACATCAAGTTTTCTGTCGACTGCAGAGACATGGCAGTCAGGATTTATGGATAAGACCCTTTTTGCTGCGACGTCTGCTTTCCTGTTTCCTATCTCCTGTCTTGTTGCAAGTATCTGTCTGTTGAGATTGGTCTCATCGAACTCGTCGCAATCCATCAGAAGCAGATTCCCTGTTCCGCATCGTGCAAGAGCTTCCGCTGCAGCGCCGCCGACCCCTCCGAGTCCTATCACAGCAAACCTGGCTTCAGACAGTTTCTCTGTATTCTCTTTTCCGATCAGATTTTCCTGTCTGTTGAGCCAATTGCTCATCGTTTCTCCTTACAAAAAACCCGCTAAGCCGTCTGCAACCCGTTAGAACCCCGCCTGTGACGACGGTGGGTAAATCCTCCGGACTGTTTCGCGCTCCACACATAAAGTGAGTATGCAATCCGCAGCCTCGAGCAGGAATCCCGATAATGTTCTTTGACGGAAATAATGGGATGCAACAAATCGGACAAAGCAGGAATTTGACCTGATATCCAGCCGTCATGTCTGACGGTTCTTTTCATGAAGCAATCTGACTATACTGCAGGCTATCAGTCTTCCTCTTCATCGTCTTCGAATTCATAGAGGTCAGCCAGACGGCTTGAGAAAATATCATATATCTCATCAAGTTCATCTTCATCCTCTATCATAGCCAGGATCTCTTCCCCGTCTTCCTCAACGACTTTCAGTATGATCAGATTACCGTCCCAGTTGAGGTACTCCGCAGGATCGTCAGAGGCAGGCTCAAGCGCTACGTATGTATCGTCTTCCATGTCCAGAGTATCTATCACTCTGTATTCTGACTCTACTCCGTCATCATCGATCAGCGAGATATAATTATCGCCGAATCCGTTCTCTTCCGCCTCATTTCCCGGCCTCTTTTTATCATCCATTCGGGTGCCCTCCGGTATCTCTTATATACGAGTTGATTATAATTCTTTTGCCAGTTTCTAGTCAACAAAACACCGGTGCCTTGCAAGAGGCGTCAGCCACTCGCGGCACCGGTCTTGAATACGGACTGATAAACTCAGTTCTGCGCTGTATCCTTCTCCGATTTTCTAAGTGATATAAGACCAGCTGCGATCCCTATCACACTGAGAGGAAGAAGACTTAGATAGGTGTTCCTGTAGGGATCCTGACCCATCTTCTCAAACAGATGGAATAAAGCGCTGCCTCCGAAGTCAGCTACCAGCATTGCAGCCGTGGAAACAGAAGATCGAAGAGAAGTCTGAGCAGTGACCTTGAGTCCTTCAGGCGCCTGATCGTAAAGGAACTCCGCAACTCCGATGATCACCGGAACGAGCTGAATGCCGTTAAGGATCATTGTCCACATCAGAACAGTGGGATTTTTGGTGAATGCACATACAGTCCAGCGGAAAAGGCCTACGCCCAATACGACGAGCATCGATTTCTCCACTCCTATACGCTGAAGCCATCTCTTTCCGGGTCCCAGATGGAACGGAAGCTCTGAGAATCCGAGTATCGCATTTGCGATACCTACCATCTTCAGGGATCCTCCCAGTGCAGTCACATAGTTTCCAAAATACGTCAGATTAATGGTAGCGCTGATATAGTAGACAAAGAACATGATCAGCACGTTTCTGATCTTGCGGTTCTTGAGCAGTACATATACATTGCCTTTCTTCTCGGCTGCGGCCTCATCGGCATCAGCTCCTTCTGACGGCTGAACTTCAACTCTCCGCGAGGTCGGGAAAAGCATGCCAAGCAGCATCGTTACCGTATAACACACTATGGTCATCGGGAACATTCCTCTTATGTCCCCTTTCATTGCGTATCCCGCAAAGAGGGCCATAAGAGAGAATCCGATCGTTCCGACCATCCTTATCGGACCGTATTCCCAGCCGTGCTTACGGCAGTTCTCCATCGTAATGGTATCATAGAGCGTCATCAACGGAGTCATGGTAAGACCGTAGACCAGTCTGAGGATACAGATCACCACGATATTCTTGACTACCATGAAAAGCACATACATCACGATAGTGAACAGATAGCCCAGATCCATTATGATATTCTTGCTTCTGGCGTTATCGGCTATCCTTCCGAATATCGGAAGAGTGATGAGCGAGACGATCATAATGACTCCGCTGAGAACCCCAAGCGTTTTTACAGGGATACCTGCTTCCGTAAGATACAGGCTCATGAAGTTCCCTGAAACAGATCCTCCGCAGAAAACTGCGAAATAGAAAAGATAAAAGATCAGAGGGCTCTTCGGGTTCTCCTTGTCATACAGTTTCTTCATTATCTCCTCCAGGTTCATTTTTATGTACCCCGTTATTATCTCACACTCAAAGGTCTCCTTAAACGGTTTTCATGTCATTCAGAGAAATAATCTGTTGGAAACGGTTTTCTCACTTCCCTTGCTGAGAACTGTATGCAGCGCTATAATTGAGGCGAGATCGGAGGAATAAACCATGCTGAAAAAAGCACTTTCACTGATACTGATCATTTCACTCTGCCTCTGTCTTGCCTCATGCGGCAAGAAGAAAGAAGAAGGGGGAAAAGAGAGTGAAGTTTACCCGGTAAGTCAGCTGAACGGTCCGAAAAAAGGCGATACAATCGTAACGATCGTTACAGATCTGGGTACGATAAGAGCAGTCATTTTCGATGACCTCGTTCCCGCCACTGCTGCGAACTTCATCAGCCTTGCAGAGAGCGGTTACTATGACGGAATGATCATTCACAAGGTGATAAAGGATTTCGTCATGCAGCTCGGTGACAAAACCCTCAAAGGCGACGGCGGCGACAGTTTCACAGGTACCGGAGTAGCCCCTCACTTCAGAGATGACCTTCACAGTTATACCGGTTCCCTCGGCATGGTCGCATACCCGGACGGTCTTGAGTACAGCCAGTTCTTTATAATCGCCGGCAGCACCGTCTCAGATGAATACATAACCGCTATGCAGCAGGCCGGATATTCTCAGGATGTCATAGACTCCTTCAAAAAAGTCGGCGGACAGCCCGGATTCGATTATGTCTATACAGTTTTCGGACAAGTCTACGAAGGTATGGATATAGTCACTGAGATCACTTCGCAGGCAACTGACAAATACAACAGACCGACCAAGGACATGCTGGTCAAGACAGTCAGCATCTCTACATATTCAGATTCAGAGACCTGATCAATTCAGGATCCACAGACAAGCATTACAGCCGCAGGCTGAAGTATCCGCGTTAAAAGATACAGCACCCTGCGGTTATTTATTTAAAAGGAGAAAGAAATGAAAGACTTCACCAGACTCGGCAACCTTCTCGACAGCTTTGTGGAGAAAGGCAGCGTCCCAGGATGCTCCGTTGCAGTCATGCAGAATGATGAACTGCTCTATCACAAAGAAGCCGGATTCCAGAACCTCGATGCTCGCACTCCCGTCACTCCAAACTCCATGTTCGCTCAGGCTTCCATGACGAAGCTCTTCGCTTATGCGATCATGGCAATGCTCTACGAAGAAGGAAAATTCCTTTTTTCAGATCCTTTGTCAGATTATCTTCCTGAATGGAAAGACACCAAGAAATACGTCACTCTTCCTAACGGACAGACAGTTGTCGAACCTCTTGAGCACCCTATCACTATACGCAACGCAGTCGCGATGATGTGCGGACTTCCTTACTGCATGGTTCCTGCAGTCGATCCAGTAAACCCGACTCTTGCCGCTATGAGCAAGGAGATCGCCAAGATTCAGGAAGGCGGAATCCATACCGCTCTCAGAGACGAAGTCAGGGTCATAGCCAACGCGCCTGTAATGTTTGAGCCAGGTTCTCACTGGCAGTATGGATTCGGCAGTGAGATCACCGGTGCTCTTATAGAGACGATGACCGGCAAGCTTCTCAAGCAGGTGTTCGATGAGCGCATCATCAAGCCTCTCGGACTGAAGCATACAAACGTATATATAAACGATGATAACCGTGAATTCGCAGTGACTACTTACGCAAAGAAGGAGAACGGAGACTTCTCTCCCGTTCCCGGTTATCTTTGGAGCGATCCGGAAGAGTTCCCGATCGAATATCGTCCCAACCTCTATTCAAGTTCAGAAGATTTTGCAGTGTTCATGCAGATGCTTGCCAACGGCGGAACATACAAAGGAGAGAAATTCCTCGGAGAAGGTACAGTTGCTATGATGCACGCTGACCAGCAGGATGATATTTCCATACTCGACTTTGAGAGAGACGCCTATCCCTACAATCTTGGTTATGGATATGGCTTAGGATTCAGGACCCTTAAGACTCAGAAATACGGTCATAACGGCCATATCGGTTCTTTCGGCTGGACTGGCGGCTGGGGAACCTGGGCAGAAGCCGATCCCGTGGCAAAATGCTCTGTTGTATACATGCACAACATGCTTCCCAACCAGGAAGTCTATCATCATCACAGAGTCCGTGCAGTCGCCTACGGCTGTCTCTTCTAATTCTCTTTCATTAATAACAAGGAGCCATGCAGTTCCGTTAAGGATCTGCATGGCTCCTTTATTATCCATGTTTATTTATGATATTTCATACCGGCATTGATACTCTCTGCTCTGTAAAGCTGTTCTGCCAGGATCATTCTTGCCATCTGATGGGGAAAAGTCATCCTGCTCATCGACATCTTTATTGAACATTCTCGTTTGACGTCTTCTGACAGTCCTGCAGAGCCGCCAATAACGAATATGATCTTTGATGATTCCTGTCTCGTGTCCTCCAGAAGCTGAGCCAGATCCTCTGAGCTGAACTGTTTTCCTTCTATGCACAAAGCAGCTTTAACAGCTCTTCCGTCCGCTTTCAGGTATCTCAGGATCGCTTCTCCTTCTCTCCTGACAGCTTCGGATCTGGTGCTCTCATTGTCTTCAGTTATCCTGTACTCGGGAATCTCGTTTACTGTGACTTTGTCAAAGGCAGTAAGCCTCTTGCGGTACTCTTCGAACCCATCCGCAAACCATTTCTGTGACATCTTACCTACACAGACGATCTCTATATTAAGCATCAGTCTAACTCCAGTATCTCGCTTACTCCATAACGCGGGGCGGCAATCAGTCTGTAACTGTCTTCCGGTATGCCTCTGTCTTCTGCAGCTCCGATGCAGGCAACCATCGCCATCTCCGGCGTATTGTTCTTGTCGGATATATGCATCAGAACGATGTTTCTGACACCCTCTTCATCGATCAGCCTTGCTACTTCAGCTGCACAGTCAGAGTTGGAAAGATGGCCGAACGGAGATCTTATCCTTGCCTGCAGAGAAGGAGCATACGGACCTGTACGCAGCATGATCTCGTCGTAGTTAGCTTCTATTCCTACTATACCGCATCCGCTGAGATACTGCCTCACTCCATCGTCAACAGAACCGATATCAGTTGCAAGCGCAACAGCGCGTCCTTCTCTTTCTAAACGGAACCCGCTGCATGTGCGGCTGTCATGATTCGTTGCAAACGGTATTATCCTGAAACCGCCTGCCTCAAAAGAGATTCCTTTTTCAAATTCACGGAAATCCTGTGAAGGGCCGATTATACTGCTGTCTTCCAGATACCGTTTAGTGCTTCTTGTACCGTAAAAACGA
>JAEEGL013413610.1_pt1 | contig 71463 bp, 55 predicted proteins | sample 9134231 | NCBI WGS metagenome assembly JAEEGL01 (sample SAMN16246548, study PRJNA631951) | gut metagenome | biome: gut microbiome; feature: rumen; material: fiber-attached | host: Bos | place: Iran: Karaj | collected 2018-10
GAATCCTGCACCGCCACGGCCTCTTAATCCAGATTTTGTAATTTCTATAATAACTTCATCTTGAGTCTTTTCAAACAAGCATTTTTCTAATGCTTTATATCCATCAAATGCGATGTATTCCTCGATATCTTCTGGGTTTATAACACCACAGTTCTTAAGTGCAACTCTCTTTTGTTTTTTGTAAAAATCAAGTTCGTCAAGTTTAGTAACCATATTACCATCAACATCTTTTACAAGAAGTCTCTCAACTTTTGTTCCAGCAACAACGGCGTCTAAAATTTCTTCGCAATTTTCAACTGTTACATGGCTATAAAATGTGTCTTCTGGACGAATAATGATTATAGGGCCTTTTGAGCAAAGTCCAAAACATCCAGTTTGAATTACTCTAACATTTTTGATGCCTTTTTCTTTAATAAGTCTGTTGAATTCTTCAATAATCTTTGGAGATTTAGAAGATGTACAACCTGTACCACGACATACTAAAATATGTTTTTCTGTAGTGGCAGCTCCTGTATTTACACGAAGTTCAAGTTCTTTTCTTTTTGTTTCACGAATTTGATTAATTTCTTCTCTTGTTTTCATAGGCTTTTCTCACAAGTCATCAATTGTGATTTGTGATTTCTCCTTTCATATTTGATATATTGAATTAAGTAAAAAAATTATGGTAGTTGAGCAAGAATTCTATCTATTGCCATATCTAGTTGCTTTACTGTAGCATTTCCGTGTACTTCTCCATTTATCATAAATACAGGTGCTAAACCGCAAGCACCAACGCATCTAACATCATCTAAACTAAATAAGCCATCTTCAGTAGTTTGACCCGGCTCTAAGTTTAATCTTTCTTTAACTCTATCTAATAAAGCCTGTGAACCTTTAACAAAGCAAGCAGTTCCAAGGCATATAGATATTTTATATTTACCTCTAGGTTCTAAAGTGAATCTTGAATAAAAAGTTATAACACCATAAATTTCGGCAAGCGAAATACCAAGAAACTTAGAAACCTCAATTTGTGCTTCCTTTGGGACATATCCAAACTTTTCTTGAATGTCGTTTAAAATGCCGATTAATCTGTCCTTTTCTTTAGGGTAGTTTTCAAGAATTTTTTTTGTTTCTTCTTGAATTTTTACATCGCCACAACTCATAAATGATTCCTCCTAATAATTATTAAATCCCTATTAATATTTTATTACTAATGTAGTAATATATTCAACATTTTTTTATTATGATGTATAATATTTAAAATTGCAGTAACATATTTTTAATTAGATTGGAGTATTTATGAAAAACAATTTAAAAAATTATGCAATAATTATCACAATATTTAGTTTGGCTATTTTAATGTCCACAATTTCTTATGGTGCTTTAATCGAAGATAGGGCAACATATGATTTGCCAGACAGATGGATTTATGAAGGTGTTGTATCTGACGAAGAAGGAAAGTTTCCTCAAAAAAAATACACGCTAGTAAAAGATTTAACAGAATCAATTTTGTATGGAAATAGAGATATATATGAGGAACTTAGTCAGAAACTTCCTTTCATTAGCAGGGATACTTTTCAGTCAATGTTTTCTGAACAAGACATGGCATCAATAATTGCAGGTGCGAGTGGAACAGAAACATTTGAAAAAACGTATGGCAATACAAAGTTCTATGAAACCACAAAAACTCAAACGATTACTGAAAATGGAAATGAAGTAAATATCAATTGCTTAATTGATATTTGTTTTGAAGATAATTATATTCATTCGTTTTCTTTAAGCTATAGAGATAGCTTAGAAGGACTTAGCGACTACGAAAAAATGCTTACGTCATTTAAGGTGGGTAAGCCAACTAATACTGTTTTAAAAAATAGAGAATACTATTTAAAACTTGAAATGGAAGAAAAGAAAAAGCAGGAGCAAGCACAGCAGACTCCAGCACCAACAGAAGCGCCTACTGCTACGCCTGAACCAGAAGCAACGATAGAACCAACAGCTACACCACAAGTTACAGAAACACCAGCACCTACCGAAACACCTGCTCCTGAAGCTACACCATTAAATAGTGGAGATATAGTAATTATTGATTCTGGTGAGAGGCTTGCATCACAAGAAAAAGCAGGCAGCATAGAAAGTGGAGAAATCATTTTGCTAGAGTCTGGAGAGTCTATAAGTGAAAATATAGGACCAGAAGAAACACCAGAACCAACAGAAGCTCCTACACCAGTAGTTAATACTCCAGTTCCAGCTACTACGACCACTCAAAGTCCAAAAAAGGTATCACTATTTTGGACTATTATGACTCTTCCTATAGTTAGAAGATTGATTATAGGCTGTATCATAATCGACATTATAATTACTATCCTTGTTAAGAGGCATAAAAAGAAGAAAAAAGAAATGCAACAAAAAGAAAACGAAAATACAAAATAAAACTTAAGGAGCTCCTAAATTTTTAAGAGCTCCTGTTTTATTAAATGCCCATGTATCATTGACTTTAAGCCATAAATGTGCTATTTTTATAGCAATAATTAAAACCGAAATGTAGAAAGCAAGGCGATTTTATGAAAAGAATGATTACTGGTTTGCAACCATCTGGACGCATAACTATTGGAAATTATATTGGAGCTATTAGGCAAATGATTAACAATCAAGATTTGTATGAATCATTTATTTTTGTAGCAGACATGCATGCAATCACGATTCCACAGGATCCAGAAGCTCTTAAAAAGAACATTAGAGAACTTGTTGCACTTTATATCGCATGTGGAATTGATCCTAATAAAAATGTTATATTTTTACAGTCAGATAATTATTATCATGCTAACGTTTCATGGATTTTAGAATGTAATACACCTTTTGGCGTGCTTGGAAGAATGACACAATTTAAAGATAAGAGTAAAAAACATCAAAACTTTATGGCTGGATTATTAACTTATCCAATACTTATGGCTGCAGATATTTTAATTTATGATGCAGACATCGTTCCAGTTGGAAAAGATCAAAAGCAACATGTAGAACTTGCAAGAGACATTGCAGAGAGCTTCAATAAAAGATACAACACAGAATTCTTCAAAATTCCAGAACCAGTTATTTCCAAAGAAACTTCAAAGATAGGAGATTTAATTGATCCTACCAAGAAAATGAGTAAGTCTGCTGAAAACAAAAAAGGAGTTATTTTCCTATTAGATTCTGAAGCGGATATTCGAAAGAAAATAATGGGTGCGACTACTGATTCAGAAATGAATATTAAATATGATGTAGAAAACAAGCCGGGCATTAGTAGCTTAATTGCAATTTACCACGAACTAACAGGTCTTTCTATTGCCGAGATTGAAGAAAAATATAAAGGTCAGAATTATGGCACATTTAAAAAGGATGTTGCAGACGTTGTTGTAAATACTTTGATCCCAATTCAAGAAAGATTTAATAAACTTGTTAACAGCAAGGAATTAGATGATATTTTAGAAAATGGAAAAAACAAAACTTTAGAAATTGCAAAAGCAAAATATGAGCAAATAAAGAAAATTGTTGGTTTAGACAGATAAAATAAAAAAGAGTACATTTATGAATTGAACTAAATGGGGTTCACTTCATTTAAGTACTCTTTTTTTGTTGGTCATTTCATGAAGAAAAACACGACTTCCAGAATGATTCCTACCAACATCACTCCGCTAGAAAGCAGAATGGGCAACCGTCCGTAGAGCTTGTTGAACTTGAGCGACATGTAGTAGTAAAAGGAGACAATGGAGCAAGAGAGAAACATGGCAATAATAAGGAACATAACACTCCCTCCCTTATATGTCGTCGGTAAAGAAAACAAAAAACTTTGCAACTTCATAATACATCAGAAATTGCAAAGTTTCAATACTTGTGGTTAATTGGTCTGGGTAGCGCGACTCGAACGCGCGGCCTCTTGCTCCCGAAGCAAGCGCTCTACCACCTGAGCCATACCCAGATAAAAAGCATTTTTATGAAATGCCTTTTAATTTTTTTATATTTTCAATCGCATTACATTTATAAACAATTTTGCCATATTCGTACAAAGTTGCTAACATGCTGTCAATATTTGGGAATAGTGTAGCATAATCCGCAATAACATCGTCGATTACACTAGTTAATAAATAGTAATTTTTGTTATATACGTATAATGTAGAATTATCAGATTTTGAAGTACATTCTGTGTACGCTAGAAGGTCATCTAGACAAGCAAAACGATATAATAGCTTATCAGATGAAGGCTCTTTTTTTATTCTACTTAATTTATAATCTACTGGCTTATCTTCATGTATAGTTTTTACGCCAGAAAATAAATCTTTTGATGTTTTTGTGACAACCAAAGTAAACATGCCAGTTTCGGCAACCCTAGCGTCTACACGAATCATTGATTCGTCGATTGAAAAACCATATTTTTTTTCTGCTTCTTGCATAACGTCCCAGAAAAAGTCTTGAGTTTCCGGAGAATTTTTTAGAAATGAACGTGCATCCAAATTATTATTTTTTAAATCGTCTATATCTAAAGTTATTTTAAGCTTGTCGTCATTAATTTTTTCGATTTTCAATTTTTTCTCCTTTCAAAACGAGAACAAAAAACGAATAAAAATGCTACTTGCTGTCTTTTTTTCCATTGGTATAGTTTTTATAATCAAAATAGTCCAAAAGGGCATAATAAATCTCTTGTAAATCATTTTCTTCGAGCATACTTTGAATTTTAATTCTGTAAAATAAATCCCTAGAATTTTCAAACAAAACTGGCTCATCAATTGTTTTGTTAAGGATTTCTATTTGTTCTGGCAAAATTGATGTATTAAAAATAACTCTCGGGTTTTCAAATGTGCCATAAATATACTCTTTTAAAGGAATTATGTTGTATTCTCTTTGTTTAATAATGAGAGAAACCTCATTTATTACGTGACATTGTTCGGGATAAAGATAGACCTTTAAGCATGTGTAGGTATCAGAGTCATATTTTTTGATGTCATCTTTTGGATTTAAAAGACCTACAAAAACTTTCTTTTCAAGACCATTAATTGGAATAACATTTGAAAAATGATCTGAAAGTTTTACGCCAAATTTTAAGATATTATCTATCTTCGAACTATCAACGTAAAAATAAATTGTTACCATTTATAGTCCTTTCAAAAATATTACAAATTTTTTGAGCAAGACACATAGTTAAAACAAGATTAGTATACATTAAAAGAGCAAATAGTCAACAAATAATAAAAAGTTAGTTTTAAATGTTAAAAAATTGACAATGAGTAGTAAAAAAGAGTACACTTAATTGTAGTAATTATGACATATTTTTCAGTTGAAAGGAATGATATAAATGATAGAAATCAGATGGCATGGCAGAGGTGGACAAGGTGCTAAAACAGCATCACTTTTGCTTGCTGATGCAGCGTTTAATACGGGAAAATATATTCAAGGATTTCCTGAATATGGACCTGAAAGAATGGGTGCTCCAATTACATGCTACAACAGAATTTCTGACGAACCAATTAGGATTCATAGTAATATTTATGATCCTGATTATGTAGTAGTTGTTGATGACACTTTACTAGAAGCGGTTGATGTTACTGCAGGGCTAAAAAAAGAAGGAGCAATAATTATTAATACAACAAAAACTCCTGATGAAGTTAGACCATTACTTAAAGGATACGAAGGAAGAGTATGTACTATTGATGCAAAAACAATTTCAATAGATACATTAGGAAAGTATTTTCCTAATACGCCAATGCTTGCAGCAGTAGTTAAAGTTACAGGAATAATGACAGAAGAAGACTTCCTAAAAGATATGGAAAGTTCTTTTGCACATAAATTTGCAAAGAAGCCGGATGTTATACCGGGAAATATGGAAGCACTTAGACGCTCTATGCACGAGGTAAAAGAGTAATTCGAATGAAAATCAGCGTCTCGCTGTGTCGCTACGACCTTTTCAAATGCTCAACGTGCACCAGCACGCCTCCGCTTTGAAAGGTCTAGGCTCCTTGCGATACACTAATTTTGATTCGAATTAAAATAGTACATATTCGTAGCGGAGCTACTCGCGTGCGCCATAGAAAGGAATAATTTCGTAACGACGAGCATTGCTCGCCACAAACAATAAAGGAGGAAATCCAAATGTATGAATCAAGCAAAATAAATGCAAAATCAACTTGGCAAGAAATGACACCTGGTGGAACAATATATGATGCTGGTAACTCGGTTGATTTTAAAACAGGCGACTGGCGTTCTAAAAAACCAGTATTTTTAAAGGAACAATGTAAACAATGCTTACTATGCGTTCCATGTTGCCCTGATAGTGCAATCCCAGTAAATGCTGAAGGACAAAGAGAAGATTTTAATTATGATTATTGCAAAGGGTGCGGAGTTTGCGCGAAGGCGTGTCCATTTCACGCCATCACAATGGAATAAATTTGCATGAAAATCGGCGTCTTGCTTTGTCAGCTGCGGTATTTTGCATCCTCAACGTACCAACGTACGCCTCCGGTGCTCGCACCTTGCTTCCTTGCAATACACCAATTTTGATGCAAATTAAAAAAAATAATAAATTAATTATGATTCGAATTTGAAATTTTTTGTAGCGGCGCACTAGAGTGCGCCATAGAAGAAACAATTGTATGTAGCGGCGAGCATTGCTCGCCATGGACAGCATTGCTGTCCGCTACCAAGCTTTTAACAATATATCTGATATAAAAACAGAATTTGAAAGAAAAATAAAATAATTTGAGCTTTTATCAAAAATAGTATATTGCAAGGAAGCAAGGCACGAGCACCGGAAGCGTACGATGGTACGTTGAGGATGCGAGATGCCGAAGCTGACGAAGCAAGATGCTGGTTTTCATAAAAGCGACCAAGGAGGAAAATATGAGAGAAAGATTGAGCGGCAACGAGGCAGTAGCCAATGCAATGCGACAAATTAATCCTGATGTTGTTGCAGCATTTCCAATTACACCTTCTACTGAAATTCCACAATACTTTTCAACATTTGTTAATAACGGACAAGTTTCTACAGAATTTGTTCCAGTAGAAAGTGAACATAGTGCAATGAGTGCATGTATTGGTGCATCATCTGCAGGTGCCAGAGTAATGACAGCTACATCTGCAAATGGATTATCATTAATGTGGGAGATGCTTTATATTGCTTCATCACTAAGACTTCCAATTGTTATGTCTTGCGTTAACAGAGCAGTATCTGGACCATTAAATATTCATAATGATCATTCAGACTCAATGGGTGCAAGAGATTCTGGTTGGATACAATTATATGGTGAAACAAACCAAGAAGCTTATGACAACATATTGATGGCAATTAAAATTGCAGAGCATAAAGATGTTATGCTCCCAGTAATGAATTGCTATGATGGATTTATTACATCTCACTCAATAGAAAATATTGAACTAATTGAAGATGAAAAAGTTAAAGAATTTGTTGGAACATATCATCCAGAACATTACCTTTTAAATAAGGATGAGCAAATTGCTATTGGACCACTTGATGTTCAACCATTTTTATTTGAACACAAATATCAGCAAGCTAGGGCAATGAGAAAAGCTAAGGATGTTATAAAAGAAGTTCAAGAAGAATTCTATAAATTAACAGGCAGAAAATATGATTTAATAGAACAATATAAAATGGAAGATGCAGAACTTGCAATTGTAGTTCTTAATTCTACAGCAGGAACTTCAAAAGAAGCAGTTGATAGATTAAGAAATCAAGGAATTAAAGCAGGATTAATTAAACCTAGAGTTTATAGACCATTCCCTGGTGAAGAAATAGCAAATGCATTAAAAAATGTTAAAGCAGTTGCTATATTAGATAAAGCAGATGGTTTAAACGGAGTTGGTGGTCCATTATTTACTGATACTACTTCTGCTATGTTTGCTAACCATGTATTAACGCCAAAAGCATTAAGCTATATTTATGGTATCGGCGGTAGAGACGTTAGAGTGGAAGATATTGAATCAGTTTATAAAGACCTACAAGAAGTTGCAACGCAAGATACGGTTACAGACACATATAGATACCTTGGACTTAAAGGAGGTAGAGACTAATGGCTTATAATTTTAAAGAAGAAATGAAAAAGCAAAATCGTCTAGCCTCTGGACATAGAATGTGTGCTGGATGTGGAGCACCAGTTGTTGTTAATGCTGTTCTTCGTGGACTTCATGAAGGAGACCATGCAGTTATTGGCGCTGCAACAGGATGCCTAGAAGTGTCTACATTTATGTATCCATATTCTGCATGGAGAGATAGTTTTATCCACACAGCATTTGAATGTGCTGGAGCAACTGTTTCTGGAGCAGAGGCAGCATTTAAATCTTTAAAGAAACAAGGAAAACTTCCTGAAGATTACACTTCAAAATTCATTGCTTTCGGTGGTGATGGTGGAACTTATGACATAGGTCTTCAATCTCTATCTGGTGCTATGGAAAGAGGACATGATATGGTATATGTATGCTACGATAATGGAGCATACATGAACACTGGTATTCAACGTTCTTCAGCTACACCTAGATTTGCAGATACTACAACTTCACCGGCAGGAAAAGTTGTTCCTGGAAAACAACAACCTAGAAAAGATTTGACAGAGGTAATCGCAAATCATCACATTCCTTATGTTGCTCAAACTGCTGCAATAGCAAACTTTAGCGATATTACTACAAAAGCTGAAAAAGCTATATATACTGAAGGCGGAGCATTTTTAAATGTTCTAGCACCTTGCCCAAGAGGTTGGGGATATAACACAGAAGACTTAATGCAGATCAACAAACTTGCAGTTGAATCTTGCTACTGGCCTTTGTATGAAGTTGAAAATGGTGTATATCATATTACGTATAAACCAGCAAACAAAATTCCAGTTAGTGAATTTTTAAAACCACAAAGAAGGTTTAAACATTTGTTTAATCCAGGAAACGAGTGGATGCTAGAAGAACTTCAAAAAGAAGTTGATGAAAGATGGCAAAGATTACTAGAGTTAGAAGAAATAACAAATAAATAACGATATATGTCTTATAAGAAAGTGGGGTGAATAATATGTCTTTTTGTGCAAACTGTGGAACAGAACTAAAAGATGAAATGAAAGTATGTCCAGGTTGTAATGCACCAAATCCAGGGTATAAGGAGCCACAAGCAGAAGCAAATTCAAATATGGGAACTGCTTTTGGAACGGATAATGGCGGAACTAGTCGAAATAATGGTGGCTATACTTTTGGTGGAGATAATTCAAATGGCGGACAAAGCTATGGTGGAAGCAATCCAAATAATGGTCAAAACTTCCAAAACAATGCGCAACAAGCATTTAATAACTTTAATAATACAGCAGATACTACAGGAGAATATGATCCAAACGATATTAGTGCAAACAAAGTTATGGCTATATTAGCGTATTTTGGAATTTTAGTTTTGATACCAATACTTGCAGCACCAACATCTAAGTTTGCAAGATTCCATTCAAATCAAGGTGTAATTGTTCTTATAGTTGCTTTAGTAGGATGGATTCTTGGATTTGTTCCAATTATTGGATGGTTAGCAAGTCTAATAGTAACGTTATTTGCTGTTGTCATAGCTATTATAGGATTAATCAATGCAGCACAAGGAAAAGCAAAAGAAGTACCAGTTGTAGGTAGCCTTAGATTACTAAAATAAAATAAATTAGATAACGTGAAAGTGCCCTCTCCTTTAGAAGGAGAGGGCACTCGTGCGCTTAGTCGATATTTCGCTCAGACTCCATCTGGAAGTCATAGAAGTACTGAGCAAGCTCATCGCCGGAGACGAGAATAGCATTTTCTCCGTCGATGTATGCAATGTTCTGCACTTGGTAGTAGATGGGAGAGTCCTCGTTGAATTGAATATATGCGTCCCCATATTCGTCGAGGACAATCACCATTCCATGTATTCCAGCAAACTTCCCACTTTCAAGTTGAACGAATAGGTAGTTCTTGCCAATCATCTCCGAGCGATACCAGGAAAGTTCGGAGAGCAGGAAAAGGTCAACACTTTCCGCATCGAAACGAAGGATGTAAAAGTCCTCGCCATCCTCGAGCGGAAGTCGAACGGTCTCGCCGGGAAAATCGAAGGTGAGAACCGGCCATTCGTCTTGAAGGACTTGGACATACGGAGTATATCCCAGATACTCTGTCACCCTGTCCATGAATGCGTTGAAGGACATGGTGGCAGTAGTGTAGTCTGTGAAATACAGCCCATCCCAGTCGTCATCATTGTCTCCAGCAAGTGCCGAGCTTACAACAACAGAAATCATCAGAACCAGAAGAATACCAAGCAGCCGCTTCTTCATGAGAAGCCTCCTTTTGGGCTATAGCCCAATTTAGTCTGCAAGATATGCAGCCAATAAACATTATATCACGGTTTACATAAGAAGTAAACAAGTTTTTTGGATAAAATACAGCCGCTTCGTAGTCGAAGCGGCTGTGAGCTGAAAGCCTTACTAGGCTTACTTGTCGGCAGTGTTATACCAGTAGATTGCTTGGGAAAGTTCTTCCCCGGAAACCACGATGTAATCATCAAATTCTTCAATATCGTAGAGAGCGTAATCGTATGAGGGCTTGCCATGCCCGAAGTTTAAGTAAATCCCACCATGAGGACTCGTGACGATGTACAAATCAAGACCAGAAGCAGTAAAGACGGTATCATCATCTTCTGCCTTGTAGAATGACACAGAAGTGTTTTTGAAGCGAGAAACATATTCATCGAGTTCTCCATTTAGAAGATTTTCTCGGTCTTGTGAAGACATGTACATTGTACCAGACTGGTACATTACCATACGCTGTACGTCGTCATTTGGCATTTTAATGGTAATTACACCATATTTGCCACTGGCACCAGTCGAGAACGTCACAGTAGGAACATAACCGAGCACATCTCGTATCTCTTGCATGAACTCATCCAGGACAAGCGGTGCCCAATCGACACCGTCTCCGCTTTCTGAAAAAGCGGTTGTGAAAGAAACCACCAGAGCAAGAACCAGAGAAATCAGAACCAGTTTCCGCATGATTTGCCTCCTTTTTTCCATAGCCAACAGAGAAAATTTTGTTACAAAAGGCATTATATCATTGTTTACATAAATTTTCAATAAATTCTTTCTATATTTATGAACCACCAGAATTCTCTGATAAGATGGAAAAAAGCAATCTGTACACATAATCTGTTGCAATAATGGAACTTTTAATGGACGTCCCCAAGTCCGAAGTTCGGATCACTTTGAGATAGTATGTGGCAAAACTTTTGTATCAGAAATCATCACAAAAGCGTTAGCATCATGCTCTCCTACTATTTTTTTGAAATCTTTTAATTTTCTATTCTCTATAGCTGCAAATATAATGTATTTTTCGTCAGAATATTGAGATGCTTCAGCAGCAATAACTGTAATTACAAATCCTGCATCCCTTAAAGCGGTGATCATGTCGCTATTTTTCTTTGAAGTAACAATTTGAACATTAATTGTCGATGAAATTCTTTTAGAAAGTTCTCCACCTATTAAATTACCTAATGAAAATCCAACTGCATAAGCAATTGCGACATTTAATGTGTCAAGGAAAGTTGATGCTTCGTGGTTTAATGCTTCTCTTACAATTAAAAACCATATTAGTGCTTCAATTACTGCAATGCAGGCAGCTAGAAGAGTTTTCCCTTTAACTAATATTACTGTTCTAAATGTAGATAAAGACACATCAATAATCCTACAGAAAAAGACTTTTATGCAAAGTATGATTATGTCTAACGTAAGTAACATATTTATATCATCCCCTATAATAATCTCAAATAATTCTATCATACTTAAATGTGCTTGCACACAAAATTCTTTATAGATATAATTATTGTGAAAATGTGAAATAAAGATAAAAAGGAGAGTTATTATGGCAGAAGTTAAGACTGAAGGTCAAAAATTAAGTGAAAAATTGCTAAACCATAAAAAGAATGGTTGGGAAGAAGTGTCAGAGCCTGAAAGACGCAAAATCATGAAGTTTTCAGACGGTTATATTGAATACTTAAATAATGGTAAAATCGAAAGAGAAATAATAAAAGAATCTGAAGAAATAGCTAAAGCTCATGGATTTAAGCCATTAGCAAGTTACAAAAAATTAAAAGCAGGAGACAAAGTTTATTACATCAATAGAGGTAAGAACATTATTCTAGCTGTTATAGGAAAAGAAAAATTAGAAAGTGGTCTTAATGTAGTTGGTGCTCACACTGATTCTCCAAGACTTGATTTAAAACCAAATCCATTATATGAAGACACAAATTTTGCTTATTTTAAAACACAATATTATGGTGGAATTAAAAAATATCAATGGGTTACAATTCCGCTTAGTATTCATGGAGTAGTTGCTCTTAAAAACGGAAAAACGGTTGACGTTAGAATTGGTGAAGAAGATGATGATACAACTTTTGTAATCACAGATTTATTGCCACATATGGGAAGAAGACAAATGGCAAAGTCTGCTTCAGAAGTTATTGAGGGTGAAAACTTAACATTGCTAGTTGGCAGTATTCCATTTACAGATGAAAAAGTTAAAGAAAAAGTAAAACTAAATGTGATGAAAGTTTTAAATGATAAATATGGAATAATAGAAGAGGACTTTTTAAGTGCAGAGTTAGAAGTTGTTCCGGCATTTAAGGCTAAATCACTTGGTTTTGACAAGTCAATGGTTGGAGGATATGGACAAGATGATAAAGTATGTTCATATTGTTCATTAATGGCAATTTGTGAAACAGAAATGCCAGCTAAAACAGCTGTTTGTTTACTTGTCGATAAAGAAGAAATCGGAAGCGTAGGAAATACTGGTATGGAAAGCATGGCTTTCGAAACATTTTTAGGTGAAATTATTCACTTATGTGGAGAAGGAACAACTCCTAACATACTAAATAGAATCTACAAAAATTCTGCCATGCTTAGTGCAGATGTTGATGGCGCATACGATCCTTTGTATTCTAGTGTTGCAGACAAAAAGAATGCATCTTTCTTTGGAAGAGGCGTAGGTATGAATAAATATACTGGCGGTAGAGGAAAGAGCGGAGCAAATGATGCAAATGCAGAATATATTGCAAAGATTAGAAAATTATTTGACGATAATAAAGTACATTTCCAACTTGCTGAACTTGGTAAAGTTGATGAAGGCGGTGGCGGTACAATAGCATACATTTTGGCTAACAAAGGAATGGATGTTATAGACTGCGGAACACCGGTATTATCAATGCATTCACCATACGAGACCACAAGCAAATTTGATATTTATCATTCATACTTGGCCTATAAAGCATTCATGAATAAATATATGTAATCTAAAAGAGAAAACGAAATCTTTTAAAGTGATAATCTTTATTGATTGTCACTTTAATTTTTGAAAGAGGTAAAAATGAAAAAAGAAAACAAAGAGGCGATAATACTTGTAGCATTTTTGCTAATTGGTATTGTCATATACTTTTTTGGAAATAATGCTTCAGATGTTCAAATAATAGAAAACGAGAACGGTACTTCTAGTGAAGTAGTATTAACAAAAGAGCCTAAACAGACAAATAGTGTGAAAGAGGAAGATGAAGTTCTTTCAGATTTAAAGGTATATTTTTTAGATGTTGGACAGGGAGACTGTATTTTCGTCGAAAATGATGGGCATACAATGCTAATAGATGCGGGTAATAACCCAGATGGAAAATATGTTAGTAAATATCTAAAAAAAGAACTTGGTGTTAGTAAAATTGATTATTTAATTGGAACTCATGCGCATGAAGACCACATTGGAGGCATAGATATAATAATCGAAGATTTTGATATAGGAATTTTCTATATGCCAAAAAAAGAGTCAGATAACAAGTGTTACAAGGACGTGATTTCTTGGGCAAAGAAGAAGAATGTTAGTATAATTTCTCCAGATATTGATACAATTTTTAGCGTTGGAAATGCAATTTGTAAGGTAATGTCTAAAAAAGATGAGGCGGAAGATTTCAACGAATGTTCAATAGTTGTGGAAATGTCTTATGGAAAACAGAAGTATTTATTTACAGGTGACATGGAAATTGAAAATGAAAATTCTAGAAAATGGAATGACATTGATGTGTTAAAGGTTTCTCATCACGGCTCAACGTATACTACTTCAAATGAGTTTTTAGACCAAGTTATGCCAGAAATCGCAGTTATAATGTGCGGAAAAGATAATGAATACTATTATCCACATATAAGATTGATTGAAAGGCTAGAAGAACATGGCTGTAAGGACATCTATACAACATCAGAAGTTGGCACAGTAATTATAACTTCAAATGGCATAAAAAATGAAGTGAAATGCACTAAAGACCTCAATTTTGACGGCAATAAATAGCTCAAAATTTGACAATTATTAGGTTTTAAGATAAAATACCCCTTGCACCTTAAAAACGTTAAGGAAGGGGTATTTTTTTATGAAAAACATGGTTAAATCCATGAACAAAAGACATTTTTCATACGTAAACTTATTCATAGTTTTTATTTTACTGTTAAATTGTGTAAGTATTGCCACACAAAGGGATGCGTATGATAGTACTATACAAGACATTGGTGAAGAGGATAAAGAAATTGTGGTGCTTTCACAAAAATATGAAAAAGCAATGCTTATAAAGGTTAAAAATGAAGAAGAAGTTGTAATAGAAGCACCTGTTCAGGATGAAGAAACCGAAAACATTATTGTTGAAGATAATGTTGATACGATAGTTGAAGAAGAAATTCAAACAATTGATTATGCACAACAAAGCAAAAAAGCTGAAGAATTTGTTTTAGATTTATTCAAAAAATATGCAGAAGGAACAAACAGAATTGCAGAAAGCATTGAAAATGAAAGAATACGTGCCGAGGAAAAAAAAGCAAAATTAGAAGAGATACAGAAAAAGGCTGAAGAGGAAGCTAAAAAGGCTGAGGAAGAAGCAAAAAAAGAGGAAGAACTATTAAAAATTCAAGAACAAGAAGGCACAGAAAATATCGTAGTTAAGACGGGAAGACCTACAGAATATAAGTCTGTAATGACAGTAAAAGCAACAGCTTATTGCCTATGCAAGAAATGCTGTGGGAAATCTCCAAGTAGTCCAGGATATGGTGTTACAGCATCAGGCTTAAAAATAATCCCAGGCATTGGAATGAAGGTAATTGCGGTTGATCCTAAGGTAATAAAACTAGGCACAAATGTATATGTTGAAGGATTAAATGGCGTAGAAGATTATGGTTATGCCATAGCTGCAGATACTGGCGGAGCAATTAAAAACATGAAAATTGACTTGTACTTTGATTCGCACGCTGACACAATTAAGTGGGGAGTTAGAAACGTAAAACTATACATTTTGTAATTAAAAGGAGCTGTGAAGCTCCTTTTTTGTTGGCCGAGTTGGTAAAACTCGGAAAAATGCAGCAAAATGTTGAAAAAAGTATAAATGTGATTTTTTTAAATAGTGTTTAACTATTACTTTAAAAATGGTATTATTGATATTGAAAAATTGAGGTGAAAATCTTGAACTTGTATGAAGAAACAAGAATGCTATTAAATCAATATAACTTAAAGGCAAAAAAGAAGTTTGGACAGAATTTTCTTGTTAACCAGGAAATTATAGATGACATTATTAATAAAGCCGAAATCACTAAAGATGATGTGGTTCTTGAAATTGGCCCTGGACTAGGAACACTTACAAAAGCGCTTGTTAAAAGTGCAAAAAAGGTTTTTGCGGTTGAGTTAGATGAAGACATGTGTGACATCTTAAGAGCAAGATTTACCGAAAACAATTTAGAAATAATAAATGAAGATATTTTACAATTCGATATAAACAAAATTACTAAAGAATGTGGTAAAATAAAAGTTGTAGCAAATTTGCCATACTATATCACAACACCAATTGTAATGAAGCTATTGGAGAGCAATTATGATATAGAATCAATTACAGTTATGGTTCAAAAAGAAGTCGGAGAAAGAATTTGTAGCACAAGCGCAGATAGGGAAAATAGTGCAATTACAATTGCGATAAACTATTATGCATCTTCAAAAATAATAATTGATGTTCCGAAAGAAAACTTTTTCCCATCACCAGAAGTTGATTCTGTAGTTATTAGGCTTGATGTTCTTTCAAAGCCTCCTGTGGAGCTTCAAAACAAGACACTATTTTTTGAAGTGGTGAAAATTGCATTTTCTCAAAGAAGAAAAACGATTTTAAATTCATTATCTTCAGGTAAATATACTAAGGATAGTATAAAAATGGTGTTAGACAAACTTGCGATAGAACAAAATAAAAGGGCGGAGAACCTTTCAATAAACGATTATGCAAATATTTCAAACGAGTTAAATAGTATAATTGGAGGCTAAAATGATTAATACTAAAGAAATAGTTATTATTGATGACAAGGGCGATGTGTTTGAATTAACATCAAGCATCTTTAAAAAAGAAAAGGACGAATACGATTTAATTAGAGCATCATCAGAAAAGGATAGCATTAATAATGCACTTGCAGAAGTTCCAAACTTAATAATTATTAATGCCGATGGAATCCAAAAAGATGCGCTTAAGATTTGTGAAACTATCCGCAAAAACCTTGATAATAGCATCACTCCAATAATAGTTACAGGTTCTGTAAAAGATGTTGACTACAGGGTAGAGTTTTTAAAAAGAATAGTTGAGTACTATATACCAAAGCCACTTAATAAAATTTATTTTTATTATACAATCAAGAATTTATCTAGATTAATAGACGCTAACAGGTGCATTAGCAATCTTACTGGACTTCCTGGCAACATGCAAATTGAAATCGAGCTTAAGAAGAGAGTATCTGGCAAGAAACTATTTGCAGTATTGTATGTAGATTTAGATAGTTTTAAAGCATATAACGATAAATATGGTTTTATGAATGGCGATGAAGTAATTAAATTTACAGCAAACTGTATGAAAGAATCAATTCAAAAATATGGTGAAAAGAAGGACTTTTTAGGACATATTGGAGGAGACGATTTTGTAGCTATAGTTGAGTTCGAAAATGCTAGAAAAATTGGCAAAGATATAATTAAGAGATTCGACAAAGGAATTATAGATTATTATTCAGATGATGATGTCGAGAATAGATATGTTAAAGTCTTAAACAGAAGAGGAAAACTAGAAAAGTATCCACTAATGACAATAAGTGTTGCTATGATTTCAAATAAGTATAGAAAATATTCAACTGTGCTAGAACTTGGTGAGGACGGCGCAAGCGTTAAGAAAATGGCCAAGACTATACCGGGCAGCACATTCCTAGAAAATAGAAGAAGAGGAAGATAGATTTAGCATTGTTAAGTAACAAACGCAGGGAGTAATTATGGAAGATATTTTACAAGGTTTAAATAAAGAACAAAAAGAAGCGGTCACTACTACAGAGGGGCCACTTCTTATTATTGCTGGGGCGGGTTCTGGAAAGACTAGGGTTTTAACTCATAGAGTTGCATATTTGATTAAAGAAAAAAATGTTTTTCCGGGGTCGTTAATTGCAATTACATTTACAAATAAAGCAGCAAAAGAAATGAAAAGCCGAATAGAAAAACTATTAGGTGAAGCTGTTTCTGCAAGTATGTGGGTTGGAACTTTTCACTCGATGTGTGTTCGAATTTTAAGAAGAGAAATAGACAAACTTGGCTTTGATTTAAGCTTTTTGATTTTTGATACAACTGATACAAAATCTGTAATTAAAGATTGTATTAAAGAGCTTGGGATAGATGACAAGGTGTTTCCAGAAAAGTTTTTTATGGCTGAAATTTCAAAGGCGAAGAATGAATTTACAAGTCCAGAAGAATACACAACAAAGAAAATGGGAGACTACAAGCTAGAGACAGTTTCAAAGGTGTATTCGCTATATCAAAAAAGATTAAAAGCAGATAATGCATTAGACTTTGATGACATCATTAATTATACAATTGAGATTTTTAAAAAGTTCCCTGAAACTTTAGAATACTATCAAAATAAATTTCAGTACGTTCTAGTTGATGAGTATCAAGACACAAACAAAGCGCAAGACATATTGATTTCTCTATTATCTCAAAAGTCTCAAAATGTTTGTGTTGTTGGTGATGATCAGCAAAGTATTTATAAATTTAGAGGGGCAGATATTGGCAACATATTAAGCTTTAAAAAAAGATTCAAAAACACAAAAGTTATCAAGCTAGAGCAAAACTATCGATCAACAAAAAGTATTCTTAAAATTGCAAATGAAGTTATAAAAAATAATAGTGGAAACGTAGAGAAAAATTTGTGGACTTTAAATGATGAGGGCGAAAAGCCAATCGTTTATCAGGGAAACAATGAGTATGACGAAGCAGGATATGTTGCTTCACAGATTAAACATCTTAGATTAACAGACCACTACAAGTTCTCAGATTTTGGAATTTTGTATAGAACGAATGCACAATCTCGTGTACTTGAAGAAATAATGCTTAGAGAAGGTATGCCTTATAAAGTTGTTGGCGGTCAAAAGTTCTATGAAAGAAAAGAAATAAAAGACATTATTGCCTACTTAAGAGTTGTGTCAAATCCAAATGATAATGTAAGTCTAAAAAGGATTATTAACGAGCCTAAAAGGGGCATAGGAAAGACCACATTGGATAGCATTCAAGCAATTGCAAACGATAATTCTGTATCAATGTTTGATGTTATTTCAAGAATGGATGAGATTGCAAAAACTAGAGCAAATGATTCTTTGAGAGAATTTGCAAAACTAATAAAAGAATTCCAAGAAAAACAAAGTTCAATTGAGGAACTTACAAAAGAGATATTGCAAAAAACAGGATATATGAAAGCGCTTGAGGAAGAAAATACTGACGAGGCAAAGGCACGTATAGAAAACCTAGGAGAATTTTTAAATGTAGTTATAGATTTTGAAAGAGAGAACGTCGATAATTCTTTAAGAGACTTTTTAGAAAATCTTGCGCTAACAACAGACTTAGATGGTGTTGAAGAGTCTGATGATGCAGTGTTATTAATGACTCTTCACACAGCTAAAGGCTTAGAGTTTCCCGTGGTTTTTGTTGTTGGCATGGAGGATGGACTGTTTCCAAGTAGCCGTTCTTTTAGCACGGAGGAAGAATTAGAGGAAGAGCGAAGACTATGCTATGTTGGAATCACAAGGGCAAAAGAAAAACTATACTTAACATGTGCAAAGTCTAGAACAGTATTTGGAAGCACATCTTATGGAATTCCTTCTAGATTCTTGTCAGAAATTCCGGAAGAACTTTATGATGGCAACTTAAATCTAAAAGGCGGAAACGACTTTGATGTTCAATATGACGAAGACATTTCATGGGATTATGGAAAAGGAAAATCATATTTATCAAAAGAGTTTAAGGCCGCTAATCGCATGTATGAATTTGTAAAGAATTATGAAGGTGCTTTTTCACCAGCTTCAGCTTTTAGTTCTTTTGAAAAGAAGAAGCCAGAACCTTCAGAAAAGAAGCCTTTTGTATTTAATAGTGCTGAAGAATTTTTAAAGAGAAATGCAAGTTTTCCAAAGGAAGTTGATTTGAGCAAGTATGAGGTTGGTCAAACGGTTGAACACAAGAAGTTTGGAAAAGGAGTAATTACAAAGATAGAGCCAGAAGATGATGATCTAAAGGTTGAGATAGAGTTCGAGAGATTTGGAATGAAGAGGCTTATGGCTAAATTTGCAGGAATAAAAATTCTCGAATAAATTAATTTGCATGGTGTGACGCAAATGATATAATTATCGTAAGAAAGTAATTGGGAGATGAATCTATGCTAAATAAAAAGGGTTTAACAATAATAGAACTTGTTGTTGTAATAATAATATTAATTCTTCTTGCGGTAATTGCGGTATGGTCTACATCAAACATTATGAAAAAAGCAGAGTCTGCTTCAATATATGCTGAGTTCAAGGCTGTTTATAGTAGTGCAATTCAGCTTAAGAATTATTACAATGCAGAAACGATTGACGATTATCAAGAAGGGCGAGATTATTGTGCTTCACTTCTTGATGCAGATGGCAGAAGATGGTATGTTGTTTATGGATTAAACCATACAGATGATGGCAGATATAATGAAGCGGTTATTAAAAATCTAGGTATGGACGAGCTTAAAAGAAGCTATCAATTCACTTTAGATGATGAGGTTGTTCTTAGATATTACAATGACGAATATACAACAGTTGCTGGATATAGAGTTAGAACTTATGAAGACATATTAGCACTTCAAGAAAGCGGGGCTATCTAATATGAAGAATAATAAGGGTATCACAATTATTATGCTTGTAATTACAATCATAATCATATTAATACTTACTTCTTTTGCTGTATTTTATTCAACTAATATTGCACCAGAAGCAAAAATAGCGGCAGCATTTTCAAGCCTTAAAGAAATTAAAAGTGCGTGTCAACGTGCTCAAAATGAAGTTGAGTTATTCCCAGACCAACTAGATGAGTATTATTTCTTTGGTAAAAATATTGTTGATGAAAAGCCAGAAGGAAAAACCGCAGATGAATGGGCTGTTAGGTGTGGATTGACTAGTAAAGCAGACTTTGGATTGTCTGGAGACAGAACTTATTATATTTGTGCTCCAACTAATAAAAATGATCCAAACTATTCAAACATGAAGCGTAGAACGGAAAAGCTTGAATTATCAAATTTAAATTCTATGGAATTTATAGTTGATTTAGAAAAGGATAAATACTATATCGTAGATGGAGTTAGAAGAGACATACATAAAGAAGCGTATGAATATACTGATGTTGAGCTTCTTTATTCAATGCTTACAGCTACAAAGAATTAAGAAAGAGGATTTAGAAATGTCATTAGATACAGTAAGAGCCGAGATTTTATCTTTGCTTAAAAAAGTTAATAGAGATGGAATGGATAGACTCATAGATTTTTTAGATAAGACAGATTTTTACGTTGCCCCTGCCAGTACAAAATTCCACAACAATTTTGAAGGAGGGCTCGCAGAACACAGCTTAAACGTATATAAAGAGCTTAAAAATTTAACTAATGGTGAATGGTCAGAGGAAACATTGATAATTGTTGGACTATTGCATGATATTTGCAAAGTAAATAATTATAAAGTTGAGATGCGAAACAAGAAAAATCCTGATACTGGTGTGTGGTTTCAAGAGCCATACTTCACCACTGAGGACATGATGCCACTAGGACATGGTGAAAAATCTGTAATGCTAATTTCAGAATTCATTAAACTTACAAAAGAAGAATTGTATTCAATTCGTTGGCATATGGGAGGCTTTGAGCCAAAAGAAAACTACAGCTATGTTTCTTCTGCTTATTACAAATATCCGTTGGCAGTGTATACGCACATGGCTGACATAAAGGCAACATATATTGATGAAACAGTTAAAAAATAATTGTCTAATATAAAAAAGCGAAGCACTTTCTTGAAGTGAACTAAATGGGGTTCACTTCATCTTAGTGCTTCGCTTTTAATTTGTTACTCTTTTGTATCGACTTTATATTTATTTAAAGCTTTGGTGCCAATTACTAGACAAATTAAAGATAGTATTAGAAAGACTATAAAAGAAATGGTTGCCTCGCTTTTTATAATTAGATCAAATTTAAAATCAAGAGATAGAATGGTTATAAAAAGACCATATAGTGAAGCTATAAGCATCGGGAAAGGTAGCACTGCTAGAACATATTTTAGAGGCATGTTTGCTAAAAACTGTGACGATACAAAAAATAAATATGAAAAAATAATAAAGGCAGCAACGCCAACACTTATTAAGAATAAATTGCTATGGTCTGATTCTAGTTTAGCTACTGAAGGAGCTTGAGGATTATATAGAACATAGATTTTCTCGTAAGAATCCATAAGCTCGCAGTTGCAAGTCGCGACTAGTGTGTAGTCTTTATCATCAACAGTATATTTAATGTGATAGCGTGCACTTTCTTCATTGCCATTAGAAAACAGAATGTGTTCTACAGTTCCTTCTGTTTTTACCAGGTTTGTGTCTTGCTTCATGCCTATGGTTCCAATAAGTATGAAGTTTATACATGATAATAAAATTAGAATTGAATAGAGTTTGTGCATAAGACTCCTCCTTGACAAAAAAAATAAGTGGCGGTGTGGATTGAAACACACTGATTTCAGGTATAATAATTTGGCGGTGTGGGTGGGATATACTCGCACTGACGTGCTCGTAGATTCCTTTGGAATGCGAACCAAATCCAGCTCGTGCTTCGCACGGCTGTATTTCTCCGTGGGTTCGAATCCCATAGAGGCAATATATAATTTGGCGGTGTGGGTGGGATTCGAACCCACGGGCGGTTTGATCCGCAGAACTGATTTCGAGTCAGGCCCGTTATGACCACTTCGGCACCACACCGTGAAAAATGGAGCGGGAAAGGGGAATTGAACCCCCATCTCTGGGTCGGAAGCACAGCATTCTACCATTGAACTATTCCCGCGAAACCACTAATATTTTACACGAAAAACGGGCAAAATTCAATATTTTGTTCTACCGGCTAATAAAAAATGGCACACCCTAAAATGGTGTGCCAACAATTTATTCAAAGTATTCTTTAACCGCAGTTGGGTTAGTAATGTTTAAATACTCGGTGTTTAGATATTTGTTGAATTCTGAGGTCATATCTGCAGGCATTTCTTCAGTTTGTTTACTATCATCGAAATTTGTTTCATAAGAATTTCCATGAGAATCAAATACTAAGCCGTATGTAGTAAAAGAAGGAATTATCTCTTGTAATCCCAATAACTGGTTTTGATACCCAGAGGTTGGTATACCAGCATTTTTCATAATAGTAGGTAATAAGTAAATGGTGTTTATTCTATATTCGCCATATACTTTAGCTACTGGTTCTTTTACAACTAGGTCGGGATTATTTGACCAAATAATAAGAGGTGTGCAGAAAAACTTATAAATAGACTCTGTTTGCTTATCCTTGTCAAATTCTGCAAATATGTACGGAGAATGGTCGCCTGTCATGCATATAATGACATCCCTATCGACATTTTTATAATATTCAATCAAATCATAAAACGCATTATCTGTTAGTTTAATACATGACAAATACTCATTTATAGAATGGTTCTTGGTTCCAAAAGTGTTTTCGTTATTAGTAATAAGGTTTTTGTCATCTACATATTCGTAAGTTGCATGATTTTGCATTGTAAGCGCATATAAAAAACGAGGTTTTTCACCCATGGAATTATATTTATTAATTAGTTCTTTAAACAAGTATTCGTCTGTAGCAAAATCAGTACGCTTATCCCAGTACTCTAGGTTTTCAAGTTGCTCTTCAAAATAAATATTGTCAAAACCAAGTTGAGGATATACATTTACTCGGTTATAGTTTTTTTCTGTTTTTGGATGGATAGAGAGCGTTTCATATCCAATTTTTTTCAAGTAGTGAATAGTAGAATTTGCATTTTCAAGATTTAGTGCGTTAAATGGAGTTATATTAGGTGAAACAGCAAGAGAATTTCCGGTAAAGATTTCATATTCTGTCATATTTGTTCCACCTTTTAAGGCTGGAACGACAGTATAGCCATAAAATGCGTTGTCTATCGAATAAAACTTTTGAAGATAATCCTCTCTATTTAGTTTGGTAACTTGAGACAAGTCAAAAAATGACTCGTTTAATATTAAAATAATGTCAGGATAATTAGTCTTTTTCTTGTCGCCACTAGTATTATCGACAATTTGTCCTTTTAGTTCATTTATAATAGTTTCTTCATCATAATTGTTTGGCTTTGGAATTGAATTTATGTCCATAATAGACTGCTTTATAAAGCAAGCAAGATAGCCATATTTTGAGATTCCGTTTTCAAATGAGAAAAAAATTGGATCATCTGGAATTAAAGGTTTTCCAAACCCCCAGTAATAAAATATTAGGAAAAGGCCGGAAAACGCTAATGATATAAATTTTGTTTTGGTATTAAATTCATGCTTATTATTTATGAAAAACAATAAAAATAATTCTAGTAGGAAAATAAGAATAAAAGTTATAAACATAGGTCTCAAGATGAAAGTAAAAATATTGGCACTTCTAACTACATTTAGTGCTGTTTGAATGTTTGAAATGTCTGAAAGAAAAAAAGGTTTTCCGTGAAATTCGTAGGCCATATTATTTATCATAGAGAAGAATAAGACTATTATTCCTGAAAAAACAAAAACAATCTTCGTCTTTTTATATAAAAAAGAGAATAAAAGGTTAATAAATAAAATAGTTAGGCAACCAGCATAAATATAGATTGTTAGTTTGTCTAAGGAAAACCCTATGTATGAACTTAAATCTAAACTTAGCCACTGAAGAAAAGATAATACTATTAAAACCGGAATAACTATAAAATTATCGTTGTCATATTTTGCCTTGAACGCTAAAAGCATATTTTTTATTTTATCCATTTTTTCTCCTAATTTATTACATAATAATTAAAAAAAAATAACAATATGTACAATAAAACAAAAAAGAGCTAAAATAAATTTAGCTCTTGGTAGCGGAAGTGAGATTCGAACTTACGACCTACCGGGTATGAACCGGGTGCTCTAGCCAACTGAGCTATTCCGCCATAACACGTGTATTATATACGCAATACTATAGTTTTGTCAACTATTTTGTTGTTGAAATGGCGATAAGATTGTAATATAATTTTATACTATAAGGAGAGGTGAAAAATTATGAAATCAAAAGCATGGAAATTAGCAGTTATGGCAATCACAATTGTTGCGCTTGTGGCTAGTATGGCATTTGCCGGTGCAAAATACACAATGCCGGGTATAAATGCTCCTTCAGACGAGAATAACGAGTTAGCGGATCCAGCTGGAAGGGTTCTTGGAGTTATTCAGTGGGTTGGTATTATTGTTGCGGTAGTTATGGTTATGTATGTAGGTATTAAATATATGACATCTACAGCTGGTAAGAAAGCTGAAGCTAAAGAAACAATGGTTCCAGTGTTAATTGGTGCTGCATTGCTTGCCCTTGGAACATCTATTATTAATTTTGTATTTACGGCTATTTCTGGCTCAGGAGGCTAGAATATAATATTGTGCTTTTAATAAAGGAGGAGATAACATGAAGAAAAATAATACGGTGTTACTTAGAATTGCAGGAGGAATGATTTTTTTATCTAATATAGCAACTGTCAGCTTGGCAGGAGGACTACAAGCCCCAAGTCCAAAACCTCCATCAAATTTAAGTGGCATAGATGATACGGTTGGTAATGTGCTTGGTGTAATTCAATGGATTGGAATTATAGTTGCAGTTGCAATGATAATGTACGTAGGTATTAAGTATATGACATCTACTGCTGGTAAGAAGGCAGAGGCAAAGGAGACAATGGTTCCAGTATTAATAGGTGCTGCATTATTAGCATTGGCTCCAACTGTTGTAAAGGCTGTATATAATGCTGTACAAACGGATCCAAATGCTACAATAGAATAAAAGAAGCAGGTATAGCTCGTTTTTCTATAAGTTAATGAGGTTTAATGAATATGAAAAAAATAATTAAGATAAGTGTGCTATGCATGCTTGCTATGTCAGTCTTGACCACAATTTGCTTTGCAGGTAGGATTGATTATGCTGCAGGGGCATCTTCAGTTCCTACTAAACTCGAAGAATCTGCCGTAAGGATTCTTGGAGTTGTTCAGTGGCTTGGAATAGGTCTTGCAGTTGCAATGAGCATGTTTGTGGGCGTGAAGTATTTAACTTCAACTGCAACTAAAAAAGCAGAGATGAAGCAGGTTATGCTTCCGGTACTAATTGGTATTGTAATATTGGCGATTTCTTCTACGATAGTTACATGGATATTGAATGCTTTTTATGTACCTCCAACTGCACCATAGAGAGGGGATGTGCGTAATGAATAGAAGAAAGTTCGCATGGATTTTTTTAATAGCTATTTTGATGGTATTTAGTACGTCATTTGTATTTGCTGGCACTGCGGTTAGCCAGGCGGTTAGTAATCTTAACAATGGCACAAATCCCGCGTATGCTACACTTAAGACTATTATGGCAATATTGTTTTGGGCAGGTTGTGCACTTGCTGTATTCAAAGCAATACACATTGGAATAAAGTTTATTATGACACCAGCTCCAGGTAAAAGTGATGCGAAAGAGGCTATTATGCCATGGGCTATTGGCGCATTTATCTTAGCTGCTGGAGGTATTATTTCTCCGTGGATTATAGGAGTTATTGACCCTGGCCAAAATGATATTTTTGATATTAATTAAATGAATTATTACAATTATTACAAATAGTTTAAAAGTCGCTTAATTAGCGACTTTTTTTTGTTTTAAAAAGCCTTTTATGATATAATAATTATCGGATTTTAAACCTAATTTTGGAGGTGCTTTATGGGTACTCATTTGATACCAAGGTCGGATGTTAAAGGGCAAGATAGATTTTTTATATTCTTCTCTATTCAGGGCTTAATAGGTACAGTTATTGCTGCTTTACCGGGGGTTGTGCTGTTTAAGATTTTCGATTCTATGGGCCTTACACTTGTTGGCTTTGCATTTATAGCCTTATTTGGTTCTATAGGTTTTGTAATTGGACAATGCAAAATTCCTGAGATGGGAGCCTTTCCTGCATTAAAGCAGGTTGGAGGACTATATGTTAAAGACGTTATTTTAATGTATTGGAAATTCAAGAAGAATAAAAAGAAATATGTTCTTCAAACGTCTAAAGACCAGGAATTTGCGGTTAAAGAAGAGACAAAACTTGAGAAAATAGTTTTAAATAAAGAATAAGATATACATAAGAAAAGGAGGAAACCAAAATGGATCAGCTAATGGCCTTTTTAATGGGACTTATGGTTTTTGGAGGAGCTTTGGTAGGAGCTGTGGGGGTAATCATATGGCAAAGAAGAAAAGGTGGAAGAACGGCAACACAAGAAGCCCAAAACTATAGGGAAAAGATGGAAGAAAAGCGCAAAGAGGAGACTGCTGCAGCAAGATCTGAGAAAATGAAGGATTTCATGGAGTTCGATAAAGTTGAGGATGACATGATTATTCAAGATGGAGGCAACAGATTCTGTATGGTTGTAAGATGTATGGGAGTAAATTACGACCTTATGTCAGAAAACGAGATGCTTGCCGTAGAAGAAGGATTTGGAAACTTTTTAAATACACTTAAATTTCCGATTCAGCTTTATGTTCAATCTCGTACACTTGATTTATCAGACGGTCTTGCTCTTTATCATTCAAGACTTGATAAAATTAGGAGCGAAACAGAAAAGTTTATAGAGCAAGTTAACATGGCTAAAAGTTCTGGCAGCTTAGATCAAGCACAAAGACAGCAAATGGACTATGAAATTAAGAAAAAGAGAAACTTAATTGAATATGGAACTGACATAGTAAGCTACATAGAGAGAATGAGTACAAACAGAAACATACTTCAAAGAAAGTACTACATGGTAGTTTCTTATGAAGCTTCTGAATTAGGAATAGCAAATAATTTCTCTCTAGAAGAAACAAGAGACGTTGCGTATTCTGAGCTATATACAAGATGTAAAACATTGCAAGCTGCTATTGCTCCTTGTGGTGTTGAGACAGAATTATTAAAGAGTGAAGACTTGGCAGAGCTTCTTTACATTGCGTACAACAAAGATGATGCAAATAACTATAACATCAGAGAAGCACTACGTGAAGGAGTTACAAGGCTTTATTCTACAGCAACTTCTATACTTGAAAAGAAGAGAGCAGCAAAAGATGCTGAACTTCAAGAAAAGGCAATTGCAGAAGCAGAGAATGCACTTAAGGTTGCAATGGAAAGCATTAGAAATAAGACATATGCTGATGCAGGTATCCTTACCGAAGATGAACAATTTGAAGATGACACCAAGAAAGAGGCAATGCAAATCATTTTAGATAACCAAGATAGTTTTAGCCCAATGGTTGTTGATAAGGCATTACAGGACTTAAATGCTGGAATGCACAAGCCACTTGTTTCTCAGGAAGAATTAGATGCAGTTGATGAAGAAACAAATGCGGAGCAGGAACAAATAGATAAAGAGCAACAAGAATACTTAAACAAAAATTATTCTGGTTCGGAAGAAGGATTAGGAGTAGATAATACTCTTGGTAGTGATCCGCTTGCCGACTTGTTAAGTTAAGAAGGGGGGAATAAATATGTCAGACGAATTACAAGAAAACAAAAGCGATTTATTTTTAAATAGAAAAGATATAAAAGATATAATTGCTCCTTCTGGATTAGATGCATCAGATATAGACAGATTAGAAATTTATTCTAGCACCATTAAAAGATATGCTAGGTGTCACTACATTTCAGGAGTTCCTAGAATGGCATCATTCCCAAACTTCCTTCGTAACATGTACGACTTTGGAGATATTAACACATCTGTTTTTATCACTCCAATAGATGAAGCGGAATCGCAGGCAGACTTAAACAGGACAATTATTTCTCTTGAATCAGAAAGAATATTTGCCGCAAAACGTGGAGACATCAATAGAGAGCGTGAAACAGATGACATGAAAATCGAAGTAGAGCGTATAAGAGACGAAATCGCGGCAGGATTTAATAAACTTTTTCAAGCATCTGTAGTTTGTACGTTATTTGCAGATAGCCTTGATAGTTTAGACAAACAATCAGAATTACTTACGATGGAGATGTCTAAGACATTAATCAACCTTAAGTCTGCATGGGCTAGACAAGAGGAGGCATTTAAGTCAAACTTGCCATACAATAGAAATTACATGTCAAATGTCAAACATACTTTTGATAGAGCATCTATGGCTACGGTTTTTCCATTTGTTTCTAGTGAAGTTGGACATCCAACAGGAGTTCCAATAGGATTTGATAAACAAACAGGATTACCAATTTTGTATAACAACTTCCATTCATCGCTTACTAACTACAACATGGTTGTGTTTGGTAAATCTGGTGCCGGTAAATCAGTTACTATAAAGACAATTACTTCTAGAAGTTCTGTTCTTATGGGAATTGAAAGCTTAGCACTTGATGCTGAAGGTGAGTATGGCGCAGTTGCTGAAGCTTTAGGTGGAATCAACGTTGTTATTTCGCCAAGTTCTAAAACTATTATCAACTTCTTTGATGTTGAAACAGAGGTTGTTAGAGATGAAATTACCGGAAAAGATAGAACAGTTTTAAACATTGAGAATAAAGTTGAAGACGTTACAAACGCACTTCTTACAATGGCTAGAGGTTCAACAAGGTCTGAAGATGTAAATGAAATCACAAAGCAAATCATAGCTGAGACAGTTGCGGAAGAGTATCAAGCTCTTGGAATAAACAACAATCCAAACAGCTTATATGATGACGGAAGCATAGAACTTGGAAGTTCACTTTCTAGGAAAAAGAAAGAGATGCCTACAATAGGTTCTTGGTATTCTAGAATTCTTCAAAAAGCTTCCATGAACGAAAATATCGACTATCAATTCCATTTTAGTTACCTAACAAAAGTTATGAGGCAATATACAAGAGAATATGACGGACAAATGGCATACTTTGATGGTCAATCTACATTTGACTTATTAGAGAGCTGCCCATTTATTAATCTGGATATTTCACAACTAGAAGAAAGATTTGCAAGACCATTAGCACAACAGATTCTTCTTTCTTGGGTTTGGGAAAAGTACGTTAAGAAAAATAGTGAGGACAGAACAAAGGCTAGACAAAAGAGAGTATTAGTTGATGAGGCATGGATGCTTTTACCATATCCGGAAGCTGTTGATTTCTTAAATACAATGGCAAGACGTGCCAGAAAGAGAAACGTAAGTTTAGCAGTTATTTCGCAGAAGTTCCAAGATTTCTATGAGAATAAATCTGCACAAGTTATCTTACAATCAGCAGATACAAAGTTGTTCTTGGCACAGGATAAATCAGAAATTGACTACTTACAAGAAGTATTCAAATTATCTGATGGTGAAGCAAGTTATTTGTTAACTTGTACTAGAGGTGAAGGACTTCTTAAAGTTGGAAATGAAACTGCAATTCTTGAAATAAGACCAACCGAAAAAGAATTCCAGTTTATTGAAACTAACGTTAATAAGCTTATGGCTCAAAAGGCTAAAACCAATTAGTAATTTTTTAGAGTAGAGAGGATGTATTGTATGAAAAAGTCAAAAGTGTTATTGATAATGCTCATATTTTGTATAATACTGTCCTCTTTTGCGTTGGCAGACCCTGAAGACTCAGGAACACCAACATCTACCCCCCAGCCACGCTGGCAAACAGGGCCACAAGGAGGAGCGATAGAAATAGCGAATCCTTCTCAAGAACTATTAATGCACACAGTAGAGAATGATGAAGGAGATGTTATTGATAGATACATAGATAGAGGAACTCAAGATGACGGAACCGAAAGAAATAGGAATACTTTCGTAGTTACAGGTGACGGATATGGAGATAATGTAAGCTTTTATGTTAGAAAGAATGATATGTATGACAGATCGGGTGCATATGTTGTCAGTGTTCAAAATGTCAATGGGAATCCTGTAAATTTCGTTATTCAGAGGAAAGGTACGGATGGGGATGACAATTGGTATAATTTAAGAATGCTAGCATATGATAATCCGGATGGCACTTTAGAATTGTACTCTCCAACTTCAAATTATGGTGGAAATGATGTTGTTGTGTGGATGCAACAAGGATATGAGTATAGAATTATGCCTATTGGTACTACTAGTTCTTCTCCATATACGATTAACTTTTACAGAAACCCAGCGATTAATGATAATGTAACTTGTTATCAAACGAATAAAAGTGCTAGCAGAAGGACATGTGGTTCTGAGAGTGATACTAACTTGGAGCCACTTATTGATGCCCCGGGACTATATGATGCTACTGGCAGAGAGTTAATAACAACTGATGGAAGACCAGAGGTTATTGATTTTGAAGGAATTCGTGCAAGCACTAATCCTTTTGAAAAAGCATTTAATGATTTGTTACTTCTTATAGGAGATGGAATAAAACATCTTTTGGATGCTGTTTTTGGAGAGGCAGTTACAGTATCTAAATTGATTTATAATAAAATAGCGATGGTAAATCCAAACTTTTTTGATGCTGCCTCAACTAATTCATTGGTCGACAACAAAATTAGGGAAGCCGTTAATAAATGGTTTATGTTCTTTAGAGGAATGGCAATTGTATTTTATCTTGTTGCATTTTTGACAATTGCTCTTCACGTACTATTTAGTTCGACAGGAGAAGGCATACAAAAAGCCAAAAACATGATGATGGATTGGCTTAAAGGGATTGCAATTTTATTTTTTATTCCAATAGTAATGAAATATACAATGGCTTTCAATGATGCTCTTATTAGGCTTTTGGTTCAAAGAAATACGGACTATTTAAGCCATGGAAAGTCTTTTAGTGATGGAATGTCATGGAGTGCATTCGAAATTAATTTTAGAAGTCCAAAGTATGTTTCAAAAAAAACAGGATATGTTCAATATTCGTCTGAAGAAGTTAATATGTCATATGTGGATAGGCTTACAGAATACGAGACGAACTTTGATCTTTTAAATATAATGAGAGCATTTGCTGGAGCAACAGGTCAAATTGGGTACTCGTTTTTGTGGTATGTATGCTTGGGACAATTAATTACTTTTATGTTTATATATGTTAAGCGATTTTTTACGATAGTATTTTTAATTGCAATTTTCCCAATTACAAGTATGTTTAACGCAATTTCAATACTGAGAGGACAAAAAGGCATGCAAATGAATACGTGGATGAAAGAATTTATTTCAAATGTGTTCGTTCAGTTCATTCATGCAGTTGTTTATTCGTTAATTACTGGCGCATGTGTACAATTGTTATTTAGTACAGTAAAAGACGGACAGGCGGTAACAAAAATTAACTGGCTAGTAATGTTAATAGCAATTAATTTTGTTCCAGAGGGAGAAAAAATACTAAAGAAAGTGCTTTCTTCATTGAGTTCAGGTAACACAACATCTGGACTTTCAGACGGCTCAGGAAAAATTAAAAATGCAGTTAAGAATGGCTTTAATCACATGAAAGGATTAGCAGGAAGATAATTTTTATAGATAAAAAAGTGAGGTGGGAATTATGAAGAAGACGCATAGTAGAGTTGTTATAATAGCTATGCTTGTTTTCGTAATTCTTGCCGGCTTTTTTTTAAAAATAGGCAGTGTTTCTTATGCATCTGCATCACAAAGTGATATAAATGCGGCTGTTAGAGACTGGTTGGGAAATCCACCTAATAGTAGTAATTATAGAGTAGATGAAAGAGAATACAGAGAGGGCAGAGTAAACTTTTTTGCATATGGATTACTACTTCCCAATTTACCTGACAATCTTATTTATACGGAAGGCGTAGGTCTGTCTTTTAAAGAAACTGATGAGGATGGTAATTATACCGGGAACACAACGATAGCCAATTTGGCCATTGAACTCAATGTTAATGGAAAAATGATGAGGGTTCCAGTTAATGGTAATACATTGATTAGAACAGATGATGGCTATAAACTATTATTTGCATCTGGAAAAACGAGTGTTGATGCACCTGCATATTATAAACCAGATGATGGTGGAAGAGCTGTATGGATATCCGGAGATAGAATTCTATTGTATGATGGAACAACTGAAGCTTTCGGATATGAACTTGAAGACTTTGAGCATGTTAGTATTAGCAGGGTATATACTTATACTAATGACGAAGTAGATACAGCCACAAGTAATATTAGCGATGGAACCGCAGAGAATATTAGGAGAGATAGAGTAAGTAGGTCTGTTTGGGCCGCAATAGGAAGTTGGTTTGCTGAAATTTGGGAAGATATTAAGGCTTGGGCAATGGATAAGATATCTGGCATATTCAATGAACTATGTCATCCAATTGCCAAGACACTTCATGAACTAATAAATGCAGCATTTAATGGCAGAAAGGATAGATATATTACAATAGATGATATTGTATTTAATCGAAGTCCTAAGCTAGACATTAACTTCTGGGAAGAAGCGACGGTGCCTGCTGGAGGAATTCCACCAGTAAAACATTCGTTATCAAGAATAGTTAGCTTTATATATAATTATCTATCAGGACTAGCAATATTAGTTGCGATAATACTATTTTTGTATAACGGACTTAGAATTTTGCTTTCTAGTACCGGAAAAGGCCTTGAGGAAGCAAAGTCAAGAATGATTGATTGGGCAATGGGCATAGTAATTATATTCTTCTTCCCTTATGTCATGTTGTACACAGTAAAATTAAACGAAGCTATTGTAGGACTGATAGATAATCCGAATGGGACAAGCAGTGTCGAAACAGATGGCGTTGGTCTGGATACAATGAGATATATTGCAGCATTGTCAGGTAAAGATAAGTCAACAATAAACGTAACAACAAGAGAAGTTGATGATGAAGGAAATATTACTGAGAGAACAATACGTCGAGTTGTAGATGGACTAAACAGTTTTCCACTTACAATAGTTTATTTAATAATGGATGGTCAACTTCTGGTGCTAATTATCATGTACTATAGAAGAGCATTTATTATCGGTTTTTTGATTGCTATGTTTCCAGTAGTAGCGGCCTATAGTCTTTGGGAAAAGATCCACAAGGGTAGACGGACAAGCGCTACAGCTTTGGATTAAAGAATATGTATCCACAGTGTTTATACAAGTAATACATGCAATAGTTTACTCGATTCTTGTTAGAGGTGCATTTGAAGCTTTTGATATGGAAAGTGGAAAAGGAAACTTTGTGCTTTATATTACTTGCGTAGTGTTCATGTTTAAAGCTGAAAAAATAATAAAAGGTTTGTTTAATATAAAAGAAACGCAAAACACTCTTGGAGATTATGCAAACGCTGGAAAGACTGGAATGGCTGCAGTATCTACTACAAGGCAATTATTCACTAGAAACAGACAAGAAGCAATGGAAGATCTTGAAGACACAGATGAAGAAAGTGATGAAGAAGAAAAGAAAGGAAATCGCACGAATATTCCTACTCCTGGAGCACAGGCCAATATTGAAGCTAATAGTTCTAATCCACAGCCTGCTGGCGGATCTCCAAATGCAGGAGAAGGGGCTGAAGCTTCTGGAGAAGGGGCACCTGCTGCAGCTGGTAGTTCAGCTGGTTCATCAGGAGAAACAGAGGAACCATCTCATTTGGGTGCGCTTATGCCTAATATTCAAAAAGCTGCTAGAGTGTTGCAAAAGAAGGCTGCCAAGCCTAAAAAGAGAAATATTGGTCTTAGAATGCTTAACACTGCAGTGAGCGTTACTGCTAGAACTGCAGGTACGGTGATTGGAGCTGCAGCAGGCCTTGCGATGGGAAGTCCAATGGCTGCTTTAAGAAATGCTGCACTAATGAATAAGGCAGCGGGTACCTTCGCAAAAGGAGTTAATGGTTTAACAAATGGAATAACAGGTTATGCAGTTGGAAGATTCCAAGGCGCGAGAATGAGGTTTAAAGTTCAAAATGGTGAATTTGATGATGATCTTCGCGAAGCTGGAGTAGACATTGATGCTTTATATGCAGATAAAAAGGCTGAACTAATTAGAAAAGCATTAGGAAAATCTATGTCGGGTACAAGAAGAAAAGGAAAAGACGTTGGTGAATTAAAACTTGTTAAGACGATTGAACGCGAGATTAGAAAGTAAAGAGAATAAAAAGAAAAGGAGGGAAGAAGTAATGGATAAAAACAAGAAAAAAAATAGAATTGTTGCATTAATAACTTGCTTTACTATTATCTTTAACTTTTTCTCTTCAATGTGTATAAGTTGTGCATATACTGTGCATACAATAGAGAGTACTATTGATGCCATCTTTGATAAAGCTTATGAGCTAGCCCCTAATGGTACAAACGAAATACTTGTTGGTAGAAATGATACCAGATCGGAAAGTAGAGAGAATGGACCCTTAACCCCAGACGTTGCTAATGGACATAATGGTGGGTTAATTCAAACAAATGAGATATATCGGATTTGCTTTTTATCCTACGCAAAGTGGATTATACAAGATTAAGGTCGAAGAATATGTTGATGATAATTCACGAGAACCAGAAGAACTTAGATACATGGTATTTAGGAGCACGGCTGTTGAAGAAACAATAGCAACATCTCCGAATTCTCAGGGACAGCTATCACTATTTAATTTCTTTATAATGGATCCAGAAGGTGAAGGTGACATTATAGGTGGTGGAAATCTTGGAATTGCGTGTGAACCTGTAAGAGGTTCTCTAAGAGATGATGGAAGGTTTCAGGACTCGGCTTTAATGCCTATTACTTGTCCAACAGAACCAAGAAAAGATCCACTAAGTACTTCTATAGACGTATTGCTTCTAAGACACAGATGGTATTTTATATATTTTCAAACTGAAGATTTCTTTAGAAAAACTTCTATAGGAAACAAGGTTAAAGTTACAATTGATAAGGAAACGACAGGAAGAGAAGACTCTACTTTTACTGCTGATGTTTTTACGTATTATATAAATAGTAATATTCCAAGCTATTGTATTTCTATGAGAACGAGAGTAATTCCTGACAGTCAAGCTCCGTTTATGAGAGTAAGCTATAATCAAACATTAACTGATGATGAAGGAAATACATTCGCAGCCAGAGAACTGAATTCGAATGTTATAGATGACTATATAAATAACTATATGGAAATTGAAGGAGAACCGGAGCAAAAGGCTAAAAATGGGAATTGGATTGAGGGACTTATAGGAAACCTTATTTTGTTCATTGGCGAAGTTATTTTAAGAATGATGGAAAATGCCCTTGGCCTAGAAAATGGTGGACTAACTACCGACAAACTTATTTTTGGAGAGAGCAGTGGTACTGAGACTGATGTACAACGTCAAATTTTTGGAGAGAGCAGTGGTACTGAGACTGATGTACAACGTCAAATGAAACCTGTTGTTGATTTGAGACCGTTAGGTGGAATTGGCCAAATCCTAGGCGGAGGTCCTAATAGTTTAGAACATCCAGTTGAAGGAATATTTGCTAATGGGGAAGTTAAGACGGCTGTTAGTGCTGTATACAGAGCTCTAAAAGCAATTGCTGTAGTAGTCTATATAATACTTTTTGTTTATGTAGCAATAAAGATATTGCTTGCGGTAGGAACACCTGGGCAATCGAAGGCACTTAAAGTTTTAGAGTATTGGCTTGGTGGAGTAGTTATTTTAAATTTTGCCCCATACATTTTTCCAGCTGTTCCGTATTTGACAAATACGTTGTGCTATGCGATAAAGCATTCGTCTGCAGTTGAGGTTGCGAGTCAATACTCTGCTTCAGAAATTGCAGCAGCGTTAGGAAGCAATGTTCTGGTTTCTGAAGACGCTGGAGCTGTCAATACAAGAAGGATACTTAATAATAAAATAAGATTGCTTAGGGAGGCTCAAGGAGGAGGATATGATACAGGTAGAACTATAGATGAAAACTGGGATGAAGTAAATAGTAAAATAGATTTGATTACGTCATATATGAATGATGATAGTGCAAAAGAAGAATTTAGAGCTGATATGGAAAAGGGAAAAGAATATATAGAAACATGGTTTGCCAGATATGATGGTTCGAATACCACTGTGCTCCAGATAGGGAGCTCATTTTACACTTTAGCTCGTGTTCATACGGCAAATTATTATTTTAGTAAAATTGATCAAAGTTCGTCATCTGTACGATTTGGAATATATGACTGGCTTCATAATGAAGCTCAATTTGCAGATGTATATAGGGAATTATATGAGGCAATGAGAAATACAATAATGCAAAGGAGCATTGAAATACTAGAAAATATGAGGGAGTCGTTGACTGCCGATCCTATGGTTGCTTTAAAAATAACGTTTAAGGAAACTGATAAGCCAGTTTATGCAATAGCATGGTTTATGCTTATGCTACAAATGTTTTCAATAGTTTTCATGTACTACAAGAGGGTAATAGTAGTAACACTTTTAATAGTTCTATTTCCAATTGTAATGGCGGTATATGTTATAGATAAAGTCGGAGATGGAAAATCTCAAAGCTTGAAAACGTGGATTCAAGAATTTATTGCTAACTGCACAATTCAGCTTATACATGCATTGGTTTATATAAGTGTAGTTAATATTGGAATTCAAATTTGTAGAATATCACCTGAAAGGTATTGGATTTTCTTATTCGTAGCAATTTGCTCTATTTTCCCATGTGAAAGAATCCTAAGAGGAATTTTGGGATTAAAGTCATCAACGTTGGGAGAATTAAAATTTAATATGGCGGGTATGATTGCTGCCACAGTTGCTGTTAGAAAAACTGCAAAAAATGGATTTAAGATGGGAACAAATGCATTTAAGGGTGGCGGAAAATTAATAAAGGATATAAAGAAAGATGGCATAAAGAAAGTTGCAGGTCAAAGGGCAAAGAAATTCTTAACCGGAGATGCGGACAAGAAGAAAGAAGAAAAAGATAAGAAGAAAAAGAAGAAGAAGGAGCGTCAAGAAAAAGTACGTGATAGTCGTTCTAAAGATAGAGATTACAGAATTAAGGCAATGGAAGATTCAAAGAAACGACTAAAAGAAGGACATCATCACGTCAAAGATTATGCAGCCGTTGTTAAAGGAACAAAGGCAGAAATCGGAAAGAAAAAGGAAGAGCTTGCAAATAAAATTAAAAATGGAAGAGTTGCACAAGCAGGTCAAAGGCTTGCTAACTCTAAGCTTGGAAAGGCAGCTATTAAGACCGGTAAAGTTACAAGTAGAGCAGCTTCTATTGCAGGAAGCCACTTGAAACGAGGAGCAAACTTATATAAGAAGTTTGCTGGAACGGCATTTGGTCTTGTTAAAGGCATGGAGGCTCTTGGAGAAGGAGGATTTGCTAGCGGTGTTGTTACTGCAAGAAGTCAGGTTCATATGCTAGGAGGATTCAAGGATCAAAAGCTAGAAAAGAAAAAAGACGATAAGGAAAAGCAAGATGATAAGAGACCAAATCAATTACCTGAAGGGTATAAACCAGTGGATGTTAATAGTGAACAGCAAAGATTAGAAAATGAACAACAAGCATCACAAGGTGGAAGCACAAGAGAACAAGCTTCACAAAGATTAAATGATGAGAGAGAAGCAATTAATGGTGGTGGACAGAATGCTGGTCAAAATACCGAAAATGGAGAACAACCAGGTAATGCAAGTAACAATGAAAATGGTGCTAATGAAAATAATTCAACACCACCTGATGAAACACCAATTGAACAAAATGGAGATGAAAACAATAATCAATCGGAAACATCTGAAGGACAAGAAGAAGGAAATAATGAAGGCACTTCAGGAGAGCAACAAGGAGAAGGTGGAAACGCTGAAGGCGCTCCAGGAGAGCAACAAGGAGAAGGCGGAAACAATGAAGGCGCTCCGGGAGGACAATTAGGAGATGGAAATCCAAATGAGAATTCTGATAATTCAGGAGAGTCTCCAAATGATTCTGAAGAAACTCCTTCTGGAAGTGAAGATGAAACAAATGAACCTGGAGAGGCAGAAGATGGAGAAGGAGACGGCTCTGAAGAAGATTCAGATGACTCTGATGGAGATGAGTCTGATGAGTCAGAAGAATCTTCAGATAGTGGAGAACCTCGTGAGAATGAGGGAGAATCTCAAGCAAACTCTGAAGAATCACCTAATGCTCCTCAGGGAACTGAGCAAGGTGGCGAAGCCAATAATTCTCTAGAACCTGGAGAGGGTTCAGAATCTGGAACGCCTGCTAATACTGGAGAAAATCAGCCAAACCATGTTCCGCAATCGGAGGGCGAATCAGCAGGTGAGGCTAATGCAAGCGATGACGAAGTTAGAGAATCTTCAGAAACAGGAGAAGATTCAGGTGACGGAACACCTCAAATAACAGACGAAACAATAATTGAAGAAGTAAATGATGATTCGGATGATGATTAGAAATAATTAGCTAGCATTGAAAGGAGGGATATAAATGAATAACAGAATTATTAGAGTAGTTGCATTTTTGATGATATTAATGACTTTGTCTTCATTTATATCCTCTTTTGCGGTACTTCCAACTGGTTCACAAACAGCTATGGTTTCTTTATCAGTAAATGAATCTGCTACTTTTACTTATAATGACACTTCATTTAGAAATGCAAAGCCTGAGGACAGCCCAACGATACCTATTCAAGTTGCAGATGATGGAAATTATAGTATAGAATTTAGACATAATGGTTCAATAATAGACTTTGAAATAATAGATTCGACGGGACATATACTACCAATTTATGCAAATACAGAAGGAGAAGGAAGTGTTAACTTTGGCACAACTGGAACGAGTTATGGAATAAGTGCAACTGTACATTTAGAAGCAGAAAAAACATATTACGTTGTTGGATACTATGAGCCAAGTAAAACGGCGGGGTCAGCAGTTGTTGGAGTAATAAGGCAAATTGATGAATTAAATGACACGGGCGTATCTTCTTCAAGAGTAACTGCACCTAATATAGATGAAGCAAATGGATATAACACTGAAACGCCACTGGGAAAAGGTTCAGTTAAAGACAGGGCGCTTAAATATAAGAAAGCCTCAGACGTAGATGATGCTTTATATGCTAGAAGCGTTAGAGATGTACCTAAAACAAATCTTACTGAAAGTGTAGAAGAAAACACCGATTTCGTGCAAAGAGTAATTGCGTGGCTGTTTATTCATGGTATCGCCGACCCATTTAGAGCAATTATTTGTGGAATATTTGGAGATGTTACAATAGATGACTTGCTTTTTAATAGACATGCGGATACTAGACTTACATTTTATTTAAAACCAGAAACTGGTGCGACGGGAGACTTTTATCAATCGGGAGAGAAAAATTCTTTTTTGGAGGCACGGAGATAATCCTGACAAAACAATTTTAGCAATGGTAAATAGGTACTATCAAATCTTTACGTCGATTGCCATAGTCTTGTATATCATATTAGCCTTATTTATAGCAGTTAATATACTAATAAAGTCAACAGGCAGAGAAAAAGAGAAGTATAAAGCAATGATGATTGACTGGGTAAAAGGGGTTATGTTGCTGTTTTTTATGCCATATATGATTAAGTGTGCAATTATGGCAAATGAGGGTCTGGTGGGACTTGTGTATACAAATGTGATACAAAATTCAGGAGGAAGTGGACCTTTATCAAAAGCGCAAAACGCGTCGCCATCATTTAAAAAAGATAATTCGTCAGCAAAAGCAGCACTGGGAGAAAGAAAGAATGAAACAAGCAATGGAGATTTAATGATTTTATATAGAAATAAAACATTAGATACTGGAAACTTAGTGTATGGATTAGTATACATCTTTCTATTAAAACAGCTGTTGGGATTGCTTCTAATGTATTTTAGGAGAATGATTAGTGTCCTAATATTGATAGTAGTATTTCCTTTTATTGCGGTGACGTATGCAGTTGATAAAATAAAAGATGGACAAGCCCAAATATATAATTCGTGGTTAAAAGAATTGTTTTTAAATATATTTATGCAGTTTTTCCAAGCGATTGTGTATTGTGCAATTATGTTTCTAGTTGGTGCTTTGCTTGGTGAAGCATCATCAGGAGCAAATGTTTTAATGATGACAATTGCAATCAACTTTATTACAAAAAGTGAAACATTGTTAAGATCTTTATTCCCTTCATTTATGTCTGGTGGACAAGGCGTTGGCACAGTTAAGCCATTATCACAAGAAGTTAAAGCGATGACAAACACTGCAATATTTAAGAAGGCTAAAAACACTGTAACAACTATTGGCAAAAGAGTTGACAACATGAGTGAAAAGCATCTTAAGCATCTAGAAGATAAGTATGCATACAGAGAAGACAAAAATATAAAAGATGAGGCTTGGAGAAACAAGGCAGCAACCAGGGATCAGGTAAGACGAATTGGAAGAACAGACTTCTCTGAATTAGATGAAGAGGTTCCAAGAGTAAGATTTGACACACCAGAAGATGACGCAGAAAGGATAAAGGCAGAAAGAAAGGCGGCTCTTGATAGAAGAGCACAGATGTGGGATGATTTAAACTATTGCAGACATAGTACAAACCCTAATATGCGTAAAAGGTTTGACGATTATATGGCAGCTCAAGCTTCAGATGCAGATAGAGAGCGTATTCTTGGTCAAATGGATGCAAAAGAAAGAATAAACGAAGTTGTCACGGGAAGAAATAGATCTGGAAGAAAGATGTCACAGAAAGAGCTAAGCATTAGTGCAAGAATTGTTGTAGACATTGTTCGTTCAGGCCAGCCTGGTCATGCAGGACAGTATAGTGAACTTGGCGAATGGATGCAAGGAAAGTCTATAAGAGTAGAAGAAAGAGTATTTAACGGCGGTAGAATTAGTGAAGAAGAAGCTTTAAGAAGAAAAGCAGCAGGACAAAGAGTTAGTGAAACTAGGGTAACAAGACAAGTTAGACTTTCAGATTATTTAGATGCAGATGGAGCTACTAATGAAAGAACAGGTAATGCAAGGTATTTAGTTGATTCAAAGACTGGTGAAAGGACAGGTATACGTAGAGGAAAAGGTCTACAGGGTATATATGTATCACAAGCTGATTCTGAAAAAATGTCTGATGCCATGAGGTTGTTTGGTGGAAAGACTCAAGGAATTTCAACTACAAAAACAGATGATTTAGATACTCAATTTGTGTCATCTATGGAAGATATGACTGGTGAAACTAGACTAGTAGATGAAAGAGGACTAGATGCTAGTAGTCGAGTTGATGAAGAAAAAGAGAGACAACAAGTAGTTCTTTCAGAAGATGAACTTCATCAATTATGGGTAGATCAAAAAGATGAAATTGGTGAATTTGCCAGAACACATTATAAGCATGGACAAACGAGAGAAGCAAGAGAAGAAATTGATGAGGCAGCGGACCTTCTATATCAATTGCATGCTTATATGTCGAGAGTAAATTCCGCAGGTGGACAAGCTGGAATGTCGGCTGCCGAGGCATATAGGATTTCAAGCAGACTTAATGAACTAGGTATAAGAAATGATAGCGTATCTACAATGATTGGTGAGGCAACAGGAGCAATTCAGTCACCAAGAGGGTCTTTCTGTATAATTAGAATTAATATGCACGGAGTGACATTGAGTCAAATGGAAGCGGCTTCTGGTGCTGGCGTTGTACTTGAAAACAGAATGCTAAAAGATAAAGAAAGAAAGGCATACACCGCAAGTGCAATAAGGACGCTAGGAAGAAAGACAGATGATACTGTTATAGCAGGAATTGTTGCTAGAGCGGGTGTTGATGATTTGATAGGTGACGAATCAATTGCAGAAGTTAGCGAAGACGGAAAGATTAAAAGAGAAGGAAAATCACCAGAAGAATTACTAGCTGAGCAATACGAAAGAGAAATTGCAGAAAAAGAAGAAGCTATAAGAACTAACAGAATAGCACAATCTAGAGCAAGGGCGTTTAGTTCTGGTCTTCAAGCAGCTGGTGCTATTGCTTCTACTATTGCAGGTGAACCATTAAGAATGGCCGCTGGTATCTCGGCTGCTGCATTTACTGCAGGTGGATCTGATGAACCTGAGGTAAGTGGAATAGTTGGAGGATATGAGTTTGGAGCTGGTCTTGAGGAAAGCATGGAAAAGGCTATTCCGGGAACAACTTCGGCGGGTAGTTCGGGCACATTAGGTAGTTTTATAGCGGATGTCCCAGAGAGTGTTACTGAAGGTGCAACAAGGGCAACTGCAGGCGCAAGAAGAGCAGGAAGAGCAATAAGTAATACTGCCAGGGCAGTTAGTGAGACGAGAGTTGGACAAGCAACTTCTAGGACAGTAGGTCGAGCAGCTAGAGCAATAGGTGGAACAAGAATGGTACAGGCAACTATGAGGGCAGTAGGAAGTATGCCTGGTGTAAGGACATTGCGACAACGTCATAATGAACGTGTGTTAGAAAGAGAAATAATAGAGCAAGGTGGAAGGTCGCAAGCAGCGTCAGAAAGATCAAGAATATTTGGGAACTCGTTAAGTAATCTATAAAGAAAGGAAGTGGTGGATATGACCAAAAAAATGAAAAAACTATTATGTATTGTATTGGCTGTATTTTTGGCATTTTCTGCCATTTCTAATAATTACTATGTAATTGCTGATGGTGATGAAACAAGTGAAGCGGATAAGAAAGAAGCGTCAGGTTGGTTTGTGGATTTGTCTGATGCAGTTGGTATGGCAATAAGGGCCTTTGGAGATTTGTTTCGTGACATAATAAGTAATGGTTTAAAAATGTATGACCCCAATAGCAATGCAACGATTGACATGGACAGTATTATTTATGATGATTTCAAAGACACAAGTCTTAATTTCTTTGCTGATGAGTCGGAGAGGACGACATTAGTTACAAACTTAAGAACATCAATTTCGGATGTATATAATGTATTTCAAGCCGTTGCCATAATTGTTTATTTGATTACATTCCTATATATTGTAGTTAGGGTTTTACTAGCAACAACAGGAAAAGGATTAGAAGAACAAAAGAGATTTTTCTTCTCATGGGTAGAAGGCGTTATACTGTTATTCTTTATGCCATATATTATGAAATATGCTATCGAAATAAATCATGGCTTTGTTACAATAATTGGAGAAGCGAGAAATGACGCAAGTTTAGGACTCCCAGCTCCTGGCGAAAGTTTAATGGGAAATTTACGAAAAAAAATTGTGTATAAGGACTCTGCAAGAAATACTCATTACGATGTGGCGAAGGCATTAGTTTATTTAGTTGCGGTTTTTCAATTCGTAGTTCTCGTTATTGCTTACTATAAAAGGTTATTTACGGTAGGATTTTTGATAGGAGTCTATCCGGTAGTAGCCATGTTATATCCTATAGATAAGGTCAATGATGGCAAGGCACAATCTACAAGTGTTTGGCTTAAAGAATTACTTGTAAACATATTTACACAAACGATTCATGCTATTATTTATTTGTTTGTAATGGCGATAGCAACAACATCATCGGACTGGATTCTTGGACTTGTTGGCATAGCATTCTTGTTTAAAGGAGAAGAGCTACTAAAGCAACTTCTTGGTGGAACAGGAAGCAGTGCCCCAGATTTAAAGTCTACAGCTATAAAGACAAGTGCAGCCTTGACTGCTATGAGCGAAATTACCAAAAAGATGGAACATGGAGCTACTCAAACTAAAGGAACACTAAAAGCCTATAGAAAGTGGAGAACTGAATCTGCAACTGCTAGATTAATGGAAACTTCTGGTTCAGATGGTAGCGGAATATTACCTCCTAGTTCAACTCCTGTTGCTCAATTACCAGAAGGTGCCGGAATTCAAGACTTTGATGCTTCACAAAGAGGTAATAGTCAATATATGGCTATGGTCAGAGCTGTTCAGGCACTAAATGGTGTTGGCGGAGAACATAGTAGTGAAGAAATTGCGGAGGCTTTAAGAACTGTAAGAGCAAACGAAGGCAATACTGACCAAAGAATAGCCGGTTTAAGGGCACAATTAACACTTAAAGAAGATCAAAGAAAGAAACTATATGAACGTCAAGATGAAGTTACAAAGGCCGCTGCATCAATTGGCACAGATGACCCAGAAAAATACGGTAAAGATGTTGAAAAGATTTCTAGAGATCTTGAAATTCATCTTCAAAAAGATTTGCCAGATTTATCTGATGACACAAGAAGATTAATTAGTCGTGCCATTAGAACTAATGCATATAGAGAAGCAGTATCACCATCATTATCTGCTGGAGGAAGAGCCTCTGCTTCACAGAGGATGTTTAGTAGTGATGGAGTTAAGAAGGAAATTCAAGAAGGTGTTAAAAAGGCTAACAAATTTGCTGAGACAGGTTCTGCAACTGCAACTCGTGAAACTAGAGAAGCATTAGAAAGTGGTGAAGGAACTGAAACAGAAGGTGGTACTGGCGCAGGTACACCTCGACTTTCTTCTATCTTCTCAGCTGAAGAAGAAATGCTTGCTGGCTCAGATTTAGACAGTGTATTTACAGTCGGTGGCAATAAAAAGAAACGCAAAAAGCAAATGGCCAAAATGACTGAAAGATATATGCTATTAATGCAACATCACAGCAAATATGCTAAAAAATTGGAAGGAATGTCAGAGAAGGATAGAAGGCGTCTTGCAGAAGCATTGGCAGCTATGGACGATATTAAAAACAGATTGGGTTCTGAGAGAGCGCATGACCTTGCTGATGGAGAAGAATTGCCTAAATATGATATTGCTCAAGTTGCGGAATATGCAGATACTTTAAGAGAAATGGGTGCAGAGTCAGAAGATGTTGAGCAGTTAATCAAAGATCAACTTGGAGAATCATCAAAAGGAGTACAAAAGAGAGTAGATGATTTGTTAGTTAGATTCTATTCTTCATCAGATATTGAACAAAGACTTAGAAGACTTCAACGTGAGCTTCAACGATTAGAGAATGAATTAAATAAGCTAATAGAAAGTGGGGACGAAAGTGAGGCTGCTTATACCAGAAAGGTTGAATTAGAGAGGCTTGTATTAAGGTGCAAAGAAGATGAACTCGATTTAATGGAGCAAATCATTCAACAAAGAGACTCTATTTCTTCAAATGTTGGAAGGGCTAAAGCACAGGGACAACTTGTGTTTGATAGAGACAAAGCATATAGGCAGGCCATGTATGGAAAAGGTGCATTTATTAGAGATGATGGTGAGATGTATGAAGCCACACCAGAAGAAATAGAATCGCAAATGCCGAATGACGGATGGACAGAAGCAGATATGACTGAGGGCTGGCCAGAAGGAGTAAATCCAGAAGAATGGCCAGACGATGTGCAATCAGTATGGACATCTTACTTAACAGATGAGGAAATAGATGAAAGAATAGCGGAAAGACTAGAAGATTACAGAAGAAGGTATGGAACTAGTGAACTAGCTCCTGGAACACCACCTCCTGAACCAACTTATGAAAATATTAGTGTTTCATATCAACCAACAATGGAAGCAATACAAAGGACTAATGACCCACATGTAGTAGTGGTAAACCCTGTTGTAGGGTCACGTCTAGATGGTGTTGCTCATGAGGTAATGGTTTTAAAACAGAATGGATACAGCGTAATAACTAGGTTTAATGACACCGAAATTAGAAGTGATGATTTTGAAAATGCCGAACAAATAATAGAAAGATTTGACAGAGAGTATTTTGCAAGTGCTAATGCTAACTTAATTAGCAGTGCTGCCTCTGAAGCAGGAGTTTCAGAGGATGTGGTTAGAGAGTATATTAGACGTCGTAAAGAAGCACAGAGAAGAGCGGGCTCAGATGAGGATGCAAGTGATACAGAGAGTGAAGACTCTGGACGTGGCTTAGATAGAATATTTGACGAATTAGATGATGCATTAGAAGCACTAGAAGGCAGAAGACCTACAGAAACCAGAACAGAAGAACCTCAAGAAGAAAGAGAAGAAAGAGAAGAAAGAGAAGAAAGAGAGTCTGGCGGTATAAGACTATCTACTAGATTCATAGATACGATGAGAGCACCAGACAAATTAAGTGGTTCAACAGGGCATGACGTTAAAAAAGCAGAAAAAGCATATCAAGAAGCAATCAAGAGAATGATAGAAAGAGAAAAAGAGATTAGTAAAGAAACTGCTAGCCCTGAAGCGGTTGTTCAAATATCTAATGATTCTATGGCTAAGATGACAGAAGAAGACTCTGTAAGAGTGGCAGATAGATTAGATGCTGCTGGAATAGGTCTGGAAGATGAGCGCGCTAATGCTGTTTATGAAGACATTGCAATGCAAAGAAGAAGAAAAGTTGCAACTGTAATGAGAGACTCACTTGCCATTACTGAAGAACTAGATAAAAAGGCAGAAGAGGACAAGATTAACGGATTAACGCTAGAAGAACATGAAAGGGCTAGAGATGCATATCGTAAATTATTCTTTGAAAAACTATTAGGAGGAACGGCAACAACAGCTGGCGCCATTTCAGGTGCTGCAGTTGGTGGATTTATTGGAGGAGCAATGGGTATAGGACTAGGCTCTGAAGATTCAATGGGAAAAGAGTTCTTTACTGGAGCTGCTCTTGGAATTGGTATAGGAGTTGCACCTGCTTATAGACTTGCAAACAATGATGGTACTAACGTAAGAGATCATGACTTTAGAACAGAATATAGAACCATTAAAGTTGTTAATCCATATGATGGTACTATCACAGAAGTTGAATTAGATAAGAATGGCATTCTATTTGCCGAACCAGGACTTAAATACATTGGCCCAGATGTAGTTTTAAGTGTTACAGATCCTAGATTAAAAGACAACTCTGGCGTTAGATATAGTATCGACTTGCAACTGCTTGAGGCAGCTAAAAAGAATAGAAATAGCAAAGAAAGAAAAGCAATGGAAAGAAAGAATGAATTATATAGAAGTGCAATGGAAATAAGAAGGCAGCAAAACAATTCGGGAGGAAATAACGCTTGAGGAACATAAAACTAACTATCGAATATGATGGAAAAAACTTCTCTGGATGGCAATCACAGCCATCCAGAGTTAGTATTCAAAGCGAAATAATTAATGCTATAAGAGAAGTCACAGGAGAAGATGTGGAATTAAATGCTTCTCGGAAGAACTGATGCGGGGGTACATGCGTTAGGACAAGTCGCGAATTTCAAAACAAATAGCAAGATATCTATCGACAAAATTCCACATGCAATTAATAGTAAGTTGCCTAACAGTATAGTAATTAAGAATGCGGAAGAAGTTGACGAACGTTTTCATGCAAGATATAACTGCACTGGAAAAACATATAAATATGTTATTTACAATAGCAACTATCCTTCAGCACTTAACAGATATAGAGAATTCTATATATCACAGGAACTGGATTTTGACAAAATGAAAAAGGCTTTAAAATACTTTGAAGGTGAGCATGACTTTGCAGGATTTAAATCATCTGGAGGAAACGCCAAAAAGACAACGATTCGAACAATAAAAAAAGCTGTTATAGAAAAGGCCACCGATGGAAGAATTACAATTACTTTATCTCGGAGATGGTTTTTTGTATAACATGGTTAGAATAATTTGTGGGACAATTGTTGATGTTGGGTTAGGAAAAATCGATTGCAAAGATATGCCTAAAATTATAGAAAGCAAAGACAGAAAGCAGGCGGGCAAAACCTTGCCACCGCATGGATTGTACTTGGTTGAAGTTTATTACAATTCATAGCGTAGCACCATATAGGTTTCACGTTCGCAGCGGCGCACCATAGTGCGCCATAAAGACAACAAAATCTATGTAATGATTGTTTTGGAGGTCTTATGAAAAGAAAAACATTATTGTATATAAGTTTAATAAGTATAATAGTAATTCTACTTTGTTCATACGTTTTTGCTATTAACACGTCTGGTGCGAAAATTGTGAAAAACGGTACCATTAAAACGGTTACAACAGTAAAACCAGCCACAAAAACAACTCCGAAACCTACGACAAAAGTTACACCGAAGGCAACAATTAAACCAACTTCAAAAGTTACGCCAAGGCCGACGACCAGGACTACGCCTAAACCAACAGTGAGGCCAACATCCAATGTAACACCTAAGCCAACTATTGCGTCACAAAGGCAGACTGCTATACCTACGAAGTTGCCGGATAGTTCCCCAACGCCAACTTATACGTATGAATGTATTACAGTTCCTACTGAGGGGTTAAGTAACACAATCTCGGTCGAGCAGGGAGAAACAATATATATAAAAGTTGAACGCAACAATGGAAGCAATAAAGACTTGGTAGATTTTGAAATAGTAATTACAACAGACAGAAGCAATTTATTACAAGTAGAGGGAAACAATGTTTTTGTGAAGTTTAATAGGAATATTAATACTAGACAATCTGGACAAATTTCTATCAAATACAGAAATGAAAACAGTGGTAAAGTTGCAAGTGTTAGTAAGAACATATCTATTAATCCACATTCAGTTCACAAATACAGTGATTGGGAGACTGGAACGGCAAATAATGTTCAAGTTAGAAAGTGCATAATTTGTGGTAATAGCGAAACAAAAGCTATTGATTCGACTAGAGAAACGAACAGTATGGACCATACATTCGTAGCTAAATCTATTTGGAATATGAATGCAGAAAGTCATTGGCATGATTGCAGTTATCCAAATTGCAATATGGAATCACACAAATCTATATTAAGAATGCCTAAAGAAGCAAGAGTTAGTACTCATAAATATGGTGCTTGGGAAAATGGACCTTCAAATGATACACAAACAAGAAGGTGTGCAGTATGTGGATATCTTGAGTTCCAAGAGATATTTAGTGTATCAATAAATCCTCAGGCGTGCACGATAAGAGAAGGAAACACGCAAATACTAACGGTTAATGTTAGAGGATATGGAAATGATAAAGTAACAAAAACATTTAGTACAAGTAATACGTCAATTGCAACAGTAAATAGAAACGGCATCGTAACGGCAAGAAGTTATGGAACAGCAGAAATAACGGTAAGAGGTCAAGTTAATGGAACAGGAAAAGTTAAGACTGCGAAATGCGTAATAAATGTTGAATGTGCTCATAGACGTACAGAAAAGTATTATATTGAAGAATCTGATACAAAACATAGAGAAGTAAGGCGATGCTTGAGTTGTAGCACTATAATTGAACCTTCAGAGCCTTTATTAAGGGATCACACATGGAGCGGAAGATGGGTGGTTAGAGACATAGATGCTAACGAGTATACTCATGTATGTACTAAATGCGGTGCGTTTGGTGGAGGCACAAGAATCGGCTATATAGAGGGCTCAACTACAAAGCATGCATATTGTCCTTCAACCGAATGGCAATTTAATAAAGAATATCATTGGCTTGCATGTGTTTATCCTAATTGCAATATGACATCACATAAAACCATTGGAAACTTACCAGAAAACGCAGTTTGCAAAAAACACGCGTTTAATGGATCTGGAGCTGATCAAAACATTTGTAGTGAATGCGGAAAGACACGACAAGAGGTAGATAATTACGGAAGAGTAGAGCCAAAGCCAACTCCATGTATTCATAATTATATAGAAGTTATTTATAAATATGAACCAAATCCTATTACTCCTGTAGACCAGCCAACGAGTGAAGGCCATTATGTCGAGTATAAGTGTGAGTATTGTAAACAAAGTGATCCGGACCGTCCTAAGGCGCGAATACCTCATTCATTATTACGTCATTTTGTTGATACAGAAAATATAGATAAACATATATGTGACGTGTGCAATTGGGAAAGCGAATGTCAGTACGATGAAGACAACATAGAGTATACATTAACAGCGACATGTTTAAATGCGGGATATTTATTTGGATATAAAAAATGCTCGAATTGTGAAAATAAAATAGAAGTATATAGACATGAAGAGCCTGCTCTTGAGCACACATCTGATAGGAGAAGTGTTAATAAGAGTTTTCATGCATATAATGGTACTTATTGGGTTTCTGAAATAGCAAGTAAAAGCTGTAGATATTCAAGCGACATAGAATCTAATGGAATATTAAAAACTGATGAAGAGGGTAGGCCGAATAGTAATGGAGTTCTCTACCATTCCGCAGATGACACTAGTAGGGAGGATCAATGGGTACATTATTCAATAAACTGGTGTTATAGGTGTGGAGGCACTTATAGAAGTGAATATGTTGCTTGTGAGAATAGTATTGAATATTATGCAATAAAAAATGCTACACATAAAAGGCATTGTAAAGTATGCGATCGTAAAGGCGAAGAGCGCCATCAAAGCTCTGGAGCAAACTACGTAAAAATGGTTGGCGATTATTCGGCGGCAACAAGAGTAGGAAATGTATCGTTTACCGCAGAAGAAATAGCACCATATTGTAAAACGGAATTGCCAGCTAGATCGGATCAAAGTGGAAATGATTTGAAAAAGGGACTACATGCTGTTATAAACATGTGTAGAAAGTGTGGACAGTATTTTATTGATAGGAGTGAAAATCATAGTTGGGCAGTATATGAGCATAAATTTACGCAAGTTGGAGATTATCAGCATAAGTTTAAATGGGTTTGTGCAATATGCAATTATTTATCAGATGAAATAATAGAAGATTGTTATTCTTATCGTACTACAACAGAACCTGTTGAGGACTGGGACACATGTTATGATGAAGAATTTTGCTACTGCATTTGCGAAAGGGATTTAGGGTTACATGAGTTTTGGGTAGATTGATGAAAAGATGTTCTGTTTCAATTCTATATTTAACATTTTTCATAAGATTATATTACAAATAAAAAAGAAGAACGAATGCAGATATGATATAATAACATATATGAAATAGCGATTGCTTATATTTAGGAGGTTTTTATGGGAAGAAAAGTATTAATTCTATTATTAATAATAGGAGCAATATACGTTGGAACTTGTGCTTTTGGCATGATAGAACCAGAGGGAAAAATCGTACGCTCAAGTGCTATAAGTGTAGTTAAGGCGGGAGCAAGTGGTGCGCCTATTCCGAAAAAAACTACATCTAGACTTGTGGTTACGGTAAAGCCAAAGGCTACTGCAACACCAAGGTCGACTACCAAGGCAAAGACAACAACGCCTGCAAAAGCAACTACAAAGCCAGTATCTACGAACAACAAAACAAACCATTCATATAGCGTTACGATTGGCGGAAGTACAAATTATTCAATTATGATTGGGCAGGGTCAAGGAGCAACCATATCTGTTAAGGAAGATGGCATTGAAGTTGACTTTAGCATTTTACTTGGTAATGGAAATGGTTTATTATACACAAGTGGGAAACGTATAGTAGCAAAATACGACAAGGGAGTAACAAGCAGAAGAACAGAAACAATAACCATAACATATGCTAATAAAACGACGGGCAAATTTGCAAGCATAAAGAAGGCAATAGTAATTGAGCCACATACAACTCATAGTTTTGGCAGTTGGAGAAATGGTCCAGCAAACAATACCCAAGAAAGAACATGTACAATTTGTGGTTATGTTGATGTTATGAAGCCACTTAGTGTAGTGGTATCACCTAGCGTTATTAGACTATTAGAGGGCAGGTCACAAAAAATTACGGTTAATATAAGTGGATACGGAGAAGGAGAACTTACTAAAACATTTAGCAGTAGTGACACAAAAGTTGCTATGGTAACGAAAAATGGAGGAGTAGTTACAGCAAGAAACTATGGGACTGCTATAATTACTATTAACATAGGAAAAGGCACTAACATATATAAAACAGTAAAATGTACAGTGAATGTTGAATGTTCTCATAAACGCACAGAAAAGTATTATATTATAGAATCAGATATAGCACATAAAGAAGCAAGAAGATGCATAGCTTGTAGTACAATAGTAGATGCTTCAGATGCCACATTAAAGGGTCATACGTGGAGCACTAGTTGGGTTGCCAATGCTTATGGAGTGTATACTCATATATGTACAAAATGTGGTGCACTAGGTGGAAGTGTAAAATCTAGTTCGTCATTTGGCTCTTCTGTAAATCATGCATACTATCCTTCAAATGAATGGTCATATAATAAAGAATATCATTGGCATGAGTGTGTTTATCCATATTGCAATATGACATCACATAAAACCATTGGAAACTTACCATCAAATGCAGGTTGCAAAAAGCACGCGTTTAGGGGATCTGGAGCTGATGGAAACAAATGTAGTGAATGCACAAGGACACGAGATGAGATAAATGACTATTTGAAAGTTAAACCAACGCCAACACCGTGTATCCATGAATACGAAGAATTCATATATAAGTATGAGGAAAATCCAATTTCTTTAATTAATCAACCAAACGAAAAAGGCCACTATGTTGAGTACAAATGTAAAAATTGCGGACAAAGTGATCCGGACCGTCCTAAGGAGCTAATAGGCCATCCATCAATAAATCATTTTGTTAAAAATGATGCAGATTGGCATAAATGTTCAGTCTGCGATTGGGAAGGTGAATGTGAGTATGATGATAATAATATAGAATACCAATTAACAGCAACATGTGAAACTGATGGTTATTTAATAGGATATCAAAAATGCTTGCATTGCAAAAATCAAATAGAAGGTTTCAGCAAAGAGGTTTCAGCATATGGACACGAGTATGATCCAAACAGCGCAAAAGTTGGGCTTTATGGTAAGAATAATAAATATATAAAGATCGAATTGCCTAAGGTAGAGGTAGCTGATAATTGTGTTGGGAAATATGTTTACCGGAACTATAGATGGCAAAAAAACCGACGTTTCTAGCTGGGTACATTATAGATATCAGATCTGCCACAGATGTGGAAAACCAACTGATGGAGGAATAATTCATTGTAAAGATGCAGGACAAATGGAGTATACTCATATATTTGACAATAAAATGCATAGAGCAACGTGTTTATTATGTAATCAGACAGGTGACGTGCCACATGAAACCGATAGTAAAACATACGATATTCCAAAATATGAGGATTATACTGAGAAAGGTAAGCACTACGGAATGGGGTGGACTGTTCTTGACTCCTTGTATTTTGTGTCTACAGATGAATACCCATATGGCTATGGCGGAGGTACGCATGCAGTTATAAAAAGGTGTACGCAATGTCAAGGATATGTTGCAGTTGCTGAACCACATGTATGGGGAGTTGTAAATATGAAATACATTGATGACACGTATCATAGCTATGCTGTAAGGTGCAATAAGTGTTTAGGTTTTCTTCATTATGGTGTGAAAACAAAACATGGTGAATTAACATATAAAGATGATTATTTACTTAGTAATTATCGCACATATTATCAAATTAACTGTGGCGATCACTGGGTTCTAGTTTGTAAAGTATGTAAAGATAAATACGGCCGTACGGTTCCTTGCGGTGGTTCATTATCAGCAATGAATAATGATGATCTTAAAAAGTATATTAAAGATAATTATGGAGTAACTGAGGCAGATTTAATTGAATGGGCAAATAAGCCTGACACTGTTATGAAAGATGTATCATACATACGGTAAGTAGCCCCAGTAAGACAATTAGTATATATTTATGTGAATTTCACAGTTTTGATAATTAGCCCTTTATTAAAAATATTTATATTCCACGGGTGAGAATTTCTCACCCGTGGATTTTTAAATGCAATTTTGCAAGTGATTAAGCAAGACAAAACGAAATAATAAAACAAATCTGTGATGGGTAAAAGCTGTCTAGGTAACATATAAGTAGCTCTATAAAGAGTGCATATAATGTGTGAAGAATTCATTAAGAATATATTACAATTATTAAAAACAAAAGAAAAAGAAGCTAAAAAATAGTAAAATAAACTCATATAAAATAGGCAAAATGGAATGATTATGCCAGCTAAAACCATATTTTTTGGAGGTCTTATGAAAAGAAAAACATTATTGTATATAAGTTTAATAAGTATAATAGTAATTCTACTTTGTTCATACGTTTTTGCTATTAACACGTCTGGTGCGAAAATTGTGAAAAACAGTACCATTAAAACGGTCACAACAGTAAAGCCAGTTACAAAAACAACTCCTAAGCCTACAGTTAGGGTTACACAAAAGGCAACAGTTAAGCCAACTTCAAGAGTAACACCAAGGCCAACGGTAAAAAGTACACCGAGGGCAACTGCCGTGCCACAAAAACAAACTACAAAACCAACGGTTAAAAGTACACCGAGGGCAACTGCCGTGCCGCAAAAACAAACTACAAAACCAATGGTATTGCCAGACAGTTCTCCAACACCAACGTATACTTATGAATGTATAACTGACCCTGGAGGGAGTAGTACTAGTTCCAAAATCTATGTCGAGCAAGGTGATGTAATTCATGTTAGAGTTGAAAGAACGGATGGTAGCAATAATAAGACCTCTGTGACAATTTTAGTAAGTGCGAGTGAAAATCATGGGTTACTACAAGTTGTAAATAATAATGTGTTTGCAAAGTATAATGAGAGTATAACGTCTAGGTGTATCGGCACTATTAATATTTCTTATAAAAATGATAATACAGGGAAAACTGCTAGAATTACTAAAGAGATTGTTATTGATAAACATTCAAATCACAAATACGGCGGTTGGGAGATAGGACCATCAAACAACGTCCAAATTCGTAGATGTTCAGTGTGTGGATATGCTGAAACAAATATTATTCATTCGCCAACTTTACCACCGACATCAACACAGTCACCAACACCGACACCGGTTCCAACCCCATCACCAACACCAGTGCCAACTCCTGATGCAAATAATCATGCGTTTGTTGCTAAAACAACTTGGAATATGAATTCAGTAAATCATTGGCATGCATGCAACTATCCAGGTTGTAATATGGATGCTCATTATGATTTATCAAATATGCCAAATGAAGCAAGATTTAGTACTCATAAATATGGTGGCTGGGAAAACGGCCCATCAAATGATACTCAAGTGCGAAGATGTGCAGTATGTGGATACACTGAATCTCAAGAAATCTTTAGTGTATCAATAAATCCTCAGGCGTGCACGATAAGAGAAGGAAACACGCAAATACTAACGGTTAATGTTAGAGGATATGGAAATGATAAAGTAACAAAAACATTTAGTACAAGTAATACGTCTGTTGCAACAGTAACTAGAAACGGTGTTGTAATAGCAAAGAGTCGTGGTACTGCAGAAATAACTGTAAGAGTTCAAGTTCATATAATAGGAAAAGTTAAGACGGCAAAGTGTTTAGTAAATGTTGAATGTGCTCATAGACGTACAGAAAAGTATTATATTGAAGCATCTGATACAGAACATAGAGAAGTAAGGCGATGCTTGAGTTGTAGCACTATAATAGAACCTTCAGTGCCTTTATTAAGGAATCACACATGGAGCGGAAGATGGGTGGTTAGAGACGCTAACGAGTATACTCATCAATGTACTAAATGCGGTGCGTTTGGTGGAGGCACAAGAATCGGCTATATAGAGGGCTCAACTACAGAGCATCCATATTGTGCTTCAAGAGAATGGTCATATAATAAAGAATTTCATTGGTATAAGTGTGTTTATCCAAATTGCAATATGACATCACATAAAACCATTGGAAACTTACCATCAGATGCAGGTTGCAAAAAACACGCGTTTAGTGGATCTGGGGCTGATCAAAACATTTGTAGTGTTTGCGGAAAGACAAAACAAGATCTAGGGATAGAGCCAACGCCAACTCCATGTGTTCATAATTATATAGAGTTTATTTATACATATGACCCAAATCCTATTAGTACTGTAGACCAGCCAACGAGTGAAGGCCATTTTGTCGAGTATAAGTGTGAGTATTGTAATCAAAGTGATCCGGCTCGTCCTAAGGAGCAAATACCCCATTCATTAAATCATTTTGTTAAAAATGGTGAAGATTGGCATAATTGTTCATATTGCAATTGGGAAAATGAATGTCAGTATGAAGAACGCAATATAGTGTATACAACGACAGCAACATGTTTAAGTCCTGGACATTTAATAGAACGTAAAAGTTGCTTGTATTGTAATAATGAAATAGAATCTCGATTAGGTGATATGGGAGCACTCGGGCATGCATATATTCCACAAAGATTAGAAGTTGCATATACTGATAGTATAGTGGTTGACACTGCACCGAGTGAAGGAATTAACGTTTCTTCTATACCGGTGTATGAAGGTGGAGTTATAGATGGACGGTGACAGGAATAATCCTTCAGACTGGGTACATAGGCTTTGGACACCTTGCTTAAGATGTGGCGAGTCTGTAGCAGAAGACTGGGTACCTTGTGCAGGAGCAAATAATTTAGGCAGTCAAATATCAAGAAACATAGAATACACATACTATAATAATGACTACCATACGGCTAGATGTAAAACTTGTAAGCAGAATTCTGCTTTGTTTCGACATGATAATGGTGAAATTATAGTAAAAATACCTGAGGGATATTATAACGGAGATACGTTTAAATATCATACTTATAGTAGTGATAATAAGACAATAACTGGCAGCGAACTTGAAAAGAAGTTTTCAACAGGTTCTAATGGGACACATCCTGTTATTAGAAGATGCACACTTTGTGGAAAAGACAATGCGACTAGTGTACCTCATGTCTGGAAGTGGGCAGATACTTCAGATTATGATGCTAATACACATAAGTATTCTATAAGATGTCAAGATTGTTGCTACTATCTTAAAAAAGATCAATATGCAAATCATGGAACTTTAAAAGTTGAAGATCACAACATTGTTAGTGAATCTCCAAGGGTATTTGTAGACATTTCCCCTGGTGAGAATTATCTGACGATTTGCAGAGTTTGCCGTCGCCGAGGCAAGTTAGTCTTTGGAGGCAGTGTGGAAAGTTATGCTAATATGGAGGGTCCTGGTCTTGGTCTTGAATATTTATATAAAGAATTTGGAATTACTGAGAGTCAGCTAGAAGAATGGGTAGCTGGTGGCAATTATAGTGTTACTTGGACAGTGCCAAGGCGATAACACATGATATTTTTATCAAAACTTGGAAAACAAATAATACCCAATTTTTGGAGGAATTTATGAGTAAGAAGACATTAGTCATATTCTTAATTATTGGAATAATCTATATAGGAGCAAGTGCTTTGGGAGCACTCGTATCAAATGACAAAGTTGTTCGTTCAACTGCGATAGAAACGATAAAAATAGGCGCAAGTGGTGCGCCTATTCCTAAGAAGACAACTCCAAGGCCTGCAGCTACTACAAGACCGAAGGTTACTGCAACGCCGAGGGCAACCGCTAAGACAAGGACAACAACTCCAGCAAAAGCAACTGTAAAGCCGACTACAAAAGCAACTACAAAGCCAGTTTCATCGGGAACCATTAAACAATCCCCTAAACCATCAGGCACTATAGCTACGGCAAAGACTACACCTGCAAGAAAGACAAACTATTCATATAGCGTAACAATCGGTGGTAGTTCAGCTTCGTCGATAACTATAGCCCAAGGCGGAGGGGTAATGGTATCTGTCAAAGAAAGTGGAATTGAGATAGGCTTCGATATTATTATTGGTGAGCCGGGTTTATTATATACAAGTGGCAAAAGTATAAGAGCAAAATACGATAGAAATATTACAACACAAAGAAGAGAAACAATAACAATTAGGTATACTAACAAAAACTCTAATCAATCCATAGACGTTAGAAAAACAATTATTATTAATCCACATACCACTCATAGCTATGGTAGTTGGACAAGTGGCCCATCTAATGGAACTCAAATTCGAACGTGTACAATTTGTGGATATGTAGATTCCAAAATACCATTTAGTGTAACAATATTTCCTATTACGTGCAGTTTATTGATAGGAAGAACCCAAACAATTACAATAAATGCAATGGGATATGGGGAAGGAACACTAACCAAAAAATTTAGTAGTAGTGATACATCCATAGCTACAGTAACAAGTGGTGGCAGAATAACAGCAAAAAAACATGGCTTGGCTACTATTACTGTTAGAGTGGGTATACAAGGTACTACTGAGTATAAAACGTTGGATTGTGTAGTGCACGTTCATGGTGGAATAAGGGAAGAATTTGTTTGGATATCTGAAGAATATCATAGAGTAATAAGAAGATGCGAAATATGTAATGAAATATTAGAAGAAAAAATAGAAGGCCATGATGAAATAAATCCAGATAGAGGTGGAGATGGAAACACGTGTAGATGTGGTCAGTCTTTAGTGCCAGAATGCAGTCACGAGGAAGGCTCTGGAATTATATGCAGCTTTAATTTTTCTATGGGGGAGTATAGACCATCTAGAGAAGGTCATTATATTTTGTATTATTGTGCAAAGTGCACAGATTATCTAATGAGAAGAGAATTTGTAAGTCATACCACAGGTACAGGTGGAAATATTAGTTCAAATAATGAGATACATTATTGTTCGGCTTGTAATTGGGAAGAGGCACATTCAGGAAGTGTCAGATATACAACGACTGCATCATGTGAAGTTCCAGGTAATGTGTATCGAGTATTGACATGTGACTTTTGTTCTCAAAACGTTTCTAATAAGGTAGGAGAATTACTTGGACTTAATCATGTATACTCATCCGATGCAGAAACAAATATACCATTTAACTTAAGTGATGGTACAAGCGTGACAATTGTTTTCCCGCAAAAGACACCTAGTTCAGATTATATTTTCGAAGATGGCATTTTATTAACTGATGAGAGCGGACGTCCATCAAGGTTTGGTACTAAGTATCAACATAATGTTAATAATAGTAATGATCCAAAACACTGGTATTATAAATGGTGCTATAGGTGCGGTGATAAGGTATTAACAGAAAGTCCTTGCACTCTTACATATTCTTTCTCTCATGTTGGAACGGACAATAAGGGGTATCATGTCGTAAGATGTTTTTGTGGACGTGTGACTACAAAGGATTGTGCGACAGACTCAAGGTATATAACAGTGTTAGGAGAAAGGCAGTCATACCCCTTTACCATTAATGGAAGAACATTTACTCTTCAAAGTCAATTTTCACATAGACAATTAAATGGTTCACAAAACTATAGCTTAAATGATAAAAACAAATCCGGCATAACGCCAGGGACACATACTACGGTTAGACAATGTAATAAATGTGGAGGCTATACAACATCTAATGATTCACATACATGGGTTGCAAGTGATGTTTCACATGAACCGGGATGGTTTTTAATCTTTCCAACAGGGGAACATCACAAGTATAGATACAGGTGTTCGGCTTGCTACTATGATACCGGAATGAAAGACGAGAAATGTAGATTTAATGGCAGAAGATGGTGTGATGACTTTGGAAATTGGTGGGATGATTGCGCCGGCGAGTGCGGAAGTACATACTGCCGACCTACATATGATAATTATATTTATTAACAAGATCTAGTTTTATCACGACAAACAAAATAGTATAAGATGGAGATGAGAGTAAATAAGAATGGGAAAAAAAGGAATACTATTGTTATTTGTTATTGGAATAATCTATATAGGAGCAAGTGCTTTGGGAGCACTCGTATCAAGTGACAAGGTTGTTCGTTCAACTGCGATAGAAACGATAAAAATAGGCGCAAGTGGTGCACCTATTCCTAAGAAAACGACTCCAAAGCCTGTAGTTACGGTAAGGCCAAAAGCGACTGTAACGCCAAGGGCAACCACTAGGGCAAAGACAACGACTCCTGCAAAGGCAACTATCAAGCCGACAGCAAGACCGGTGTCTTCAGGTGCTATTAATCAAATACCAAAAACAACTAACACTAGTTCATCAACCAAAACAACTCCTGCTAACAAAATAAACTATTCATACAGCGTAACTGTTGGTGGAAGCACAGCCTCGTCAATTAGTATTTATCAAGGTGGCGGAGCAATTGTATCTGTCAAAGAAAATGGTTTCGAAACTAATTTTAGCATATCTTTGGGTACCGGAAATGGATTATTATATACAAGCGGAAAAAATATAAGAGCGAAATATGATAAAAGTATAACAGGCAATAAAAATGAAACCATAACAATTAGATATACAAACAGAAATACAGGTAAAGTTGCAAATATATCAAAAACAATAATAATCAATCCACATAAGACTCACAGTTTCGGAGCTTGGAAAAGTGGTCCATCAAATGGCACTCAAGAAAGAACGTGTTCAGTTTGCGGATATGTAGATGTCAAAATACCTTTTAGTGTAACAATATCGTCTAATGTTATTAATATAATGGAAGGAAGTACACAAACTATCACCATAAATGCAAGAGGATATGGAGAAGGGAAACTTACAAAAACGTTTAGTAGTAGCAATACGTCAGTAGCAACTGTAACAAGTAGTGGAGTAATAACGGCCAAAAAGTATGGCACTGCAACAATTACTGCTAGAGTTGGAATTCAAGGTACTACTACATATAAAACTGCAACATGTACCGTAAATGTTCTGTGCACTCATAAACGTACAGAACAGAGCTACATTTCAGTGTCAGAAAACAAACACAGAGTTACAAGAAGATGTACAACGTGTAGACAAATAACGTTACTTCTACCACAGGAAAAACTCGAAGCTCATACTTGGGGAACAAACTGGGTTGGAGACACGGCTGCTGGAAGATATACGCATATGTGTACAAAATGTAAAGCATTAGGTGGAGGAATAAAATATAGTCCTGATGAAATAGAAACGGCATCAAGGCACACATATCGCCCATCGGAGTTTTGGTCTAGAGATGATAATTACCATTGGCGTGAATGTACATATCCAAATTGTAGCATGAGAAGTCATACTACTATTAATAGCAATTTGCCGGCTAATGCACAATTCGGAGCACATGAGCCTGCAGGAGGTGGAGCGGACGCTAATGTGTGTATCTGTGGTCAATCTTTAGTGCAACCATGTGAGCATGAGGCAGATGGAGGAATGGTAGTTCGCTATGATGCAAACTCTACATCGGGGGGGTTACAGCCATCTAGGGAAGGACATTATATTGTATATTATTGTACGAAATGCTCAGAACTTTTGAGAAGTGAATTCATAAGTCATATTGTAGGGACGCGTGGCAATATTAGTTCAAATAATGAGAAACATTTTTGCTCTGATTGCAGATGGGAACAAGATCATTCAGGAAGTTCTACCTATACAACTGATGCAACATGCGGAGTTGCAGGTAATGTTTATAAGGTAATGACATGTGACTTTTGTTCTCAAAACGTTTCTAATAAGGTAGGAGAATTACTTGGACTTAATCATGTATACTCATCCGATGCAGAAACAAATATACCATTTAACTTAAGTGATGGTACAAGTATTACGATTATTTATTCAAGAAAGACTCCTGATACGAGATATGCTTTAGAAGACGATATGATTTTAACAGATAGTGATGGAAATCCATCAAGAACTGGTGAAAAGTATCATCACAATAGCAGTAGTAGTGCATCACCAGAACATTGGGGATATAAGTGGTGTTATAGGTGTGGAATTCAACGTACTGAAAGTCCATGCACAATTACTTATGCATCAAGTGATTCTATACATCACTATAGGCTATGTAGAGTATGCGGAAGAGAAGAGCTTAAGCCACATGAGAAAAATGAAAATAGGTCAGTTATTGCGAAGAAAGAGGGAGATACTCCATATAGTGAAACATATATAAATAAGGACGGAGTTGCGGTAACTTATACCATAAGGGATTTCCCTACAACAACACGAGAACCAAAATCTCTTGCTCAAAGAAGTACAAATAATGGGGGATATCATACAGCTTTATACCAGTGTGCACAATGTGGTACACGTTTCAAAGGGACGCAAGCTCATAATTGGGTAGTACAAGATGCCGAGCAAACACATACAGGGCTTATTTTTATTCATAATAAGCATAAATATGGGTATGTTTGCACTATGTGTAACTATACTGTAGCTAAATTTGAAGAGGACTGTGATCAAAATAATTATAGTTATGTTAGGTCAGAAAATATTGGAGCAGGGATTGTACAATACTATTGGAAGTGCCCAATATGCGGAAGAGAAGCAATAACTACTAATCAAGCAGCTATATCTCCTTGGTTCTGAACCTCATAATTGGATAATATATGAAAATAGTATTTCGCAAGATATTAATATTCCACGGGTGAGTTCTTCTCATCCGTGGTTTTTCTTTTCAAATAAACACTCCCCTGTGGAAATAATCCACAGGGGAGATTTTTATGCTTTATTTATTCCATTTTTGAGCTTCCAGCGTCTATACTAATTAACTGGTATTTAACATATTTATTAGTAGGCTTATACTTTAATACTAATTCAACATCAGGATAGTCAATCTTTACACCATAGTCTTCTGTTCCAATAGAACAATTACATTTAACAATGTATGCGTCAGATTTAGAGTAAGAAATTGAATCCACACTATTTAACTGCATCCAGCTAACACCTACAGGAACTACATAATAGTAATCATGCTCTTCATCATAAAGATAGTAGAAATCTTCAATAACAATAGGGTCTTTAATCATGATTCCTGACAATTCAAAAATAATCTCATGAACAACCGACCTAGGTACGTACTCGATGTACATATCGCTCATTTCATACTCAACAAGGCCAAGATTTGTGGCAAGCCTCATTGCGGCTTCTAAAAGTGGCTCATAGTTGACGTTTAACATATCAAATGTCTGGATTTGAACAAGAACATCTATGTTTGCATCTTCCATAATCTTATCATGAATATCCTTTGTAACTTCAACCAAGTTATCTGTCTCTATAGGTTTTGATGCGGGCTGTGTAGGTACGACAGTAACTTCTGGTGAAGGCTCTTTCCAGCTATTATAATTAATGAAAGCGGCAGCTAATATTAAAATAATAAGGACTATTATCACAATAATCTTTTTATTCATAAATTCACCTTCAAGCACAAAAATTATCTTGCTTTAAAAGCCAAAGCAGATTAAATGTGCTACTAATACTATAACATAAAGGAATGCTAATTAAAACACAGAAATTAAAAAAAGCCAAATCAATGCTTTGATTTGGCTTTTTGGTGGAGATGACGAGAATCGAACTCGTGTCCGAATACCTATCCACAGAGACCTCTCCGAGTGCAGATTGTCTTTTGAATTCCTAAAAATAAGCACCGGCAATCAGGTTCTTATAAGAAGTAGCTTCATAAATACCCGCTATCTCAAAGCTTTGATAGTTTTGTTTCCACCTATGGTCTTGCGCCCTTATCTTAATGTAGGTGGGACACTAAGTAAGAACGAGCTGCGCTTAGGCAGCTAAAACTAAATCGTTTTCGTTAATTATTTTTTTTCTCGTTTTTTAGATGGCCAACGAGAATCCATCACTCGCTATCTCTGATTCATGGTAACCGTCGAAACCATTACATCCCCATGAAACGGCATTTCTACCATGCAAAATTATACCAAAAAAGTCGAAAAAATTCAAGAATTTGGCCTGTAAACACTTGATTTTTAAGGAATAGAGATGTAAAATGCTTATAGCATATTGAATTAGTACAAAAGAGTGAGGCAAGACCTCACTCTTTAAATGTATATGGGGGTGATACTTTTTGACAAAAACCGAGCAAAATATTAAAGAAATAATCGAGCCAACTGTGCTAAATTTGGGCTATATACTCTACGATGTGATGTACTTAAAGGAAAGCAGTGAGTGGTTTTTGAGAGTTTTTATTGATAAGGAAAACGGCAACATAGACCTAGATGATTGTGAAAAAGTTAGTAATGCAATTTCTGATGTTTTAGACGAAAAAGACCCTATAGTAGAAAGCTACAACTTAGAAGTATCTTCTTGTGGGGTTGAAAGGCATCTAAGAGAGCCAGAACACTTTAAAAAAGCAGTAGGAAAAAGTATCACAGTAAAGACGTTTAAAGCCATTAACGGCTTAAAAGAATTTGAGGGAGTGCTATCTGGCATTTCAAATGACAAATTAGAAATTACCGCAGGAGAAAGCAAAGTAGAGTTACTACTATCAGACATATCGTCATGCAAATTATCATATAGTTGGGAGGATTTAAAAAATGAATAAAGAATTATTTGACGCTTTAGAGGAATTAAGTATTGAGAAAGGTATTAACAAAGACTATTTGTTAGATGCAATCGAGCAAGCACTTATTACAGCTTATAAAAGAAACTTCAATTCTCAAGAAAATGTCAAAATAGTTATTGATGAAGAAAATAGTGCAATAAATGTTTATTCAATGAAAGAAGTAGTTACAAAGTGTGAGGATCCTGACATTGAAATAGAAAAAACTGAAGCCAAAAAATATAACAAAAAGGCTAAAGTAGGCGATATAGTTGAAGTTGAAGTTACTCCAAAAGACTTTGGAAGAATAGCTGCTCAAACTGCAAAACAAGTTATTGTTCAAAAAATTAGAGAAGCCGAAAGAGAAATTGTTTATTCAGAATATTCAGACAGAAAAGGTGAAATCGTTTCTGGAATAATTCAAAAAGTTGAGAGAAACGTTATCATAGTTGACTTGGGCAAGTTAGAAGGCATAATGACATTAAATGAGCAAGTTCCAGGCGAGATTTATAATGTAAATGACAGAATAAAAGCTTATGTATTAGACGTTTCTAAAAACAACAGAGGCGTTCCACAAATGCTTATTTCTAGAACACATCCTGGATTTGTAAGAAGACTACTAGAGCTTGAAATTCCTGAGATTTACGAAGGTTTAATTGAGATTAAAAACATCGTTAGAGAAGCAGGATCTCGTACAAAAATAGCAGTTTATTCTAAAGACCCTAACATTGATCCAGTAGGCTCATGTGTTGGCCCTAGAGGAACAAGAATTCAAAACGTATTGAATGAGCTTAAAGAAGAAAAAGTTGATGTTGTTGAGTGGAGCGAAGATCCAGTTCAATATATCGCATCTGCATTAAGTCCTGCTACAGTTCTAGCAGTTGATGTTGATGAAGAAAACAATGCATCTAAAGTTGTAGTTCCAGACAATCAATTATCTTTAGCGATCGGAAAAGATGGCCAAAATGCTAGACTTTCTGCAAAGCTTACTGGTTGGAAGATTGATATAAAGTCGGAAACTCAAATTAAAGGTGGAGAATAAAATTTAAAATATTTTGAACAAAATCTTTTAAATTTTGTTACAGAAATGAAGGTGATGTTATGCTTCGTAAAATTCCAATGCGTAAATGTTTGGGCTGTATGACTTCAAAACCAAAGAAAGAACTAATTAGAATAGTAAAACTTTCAGATGGCAAAGTTGCAATTGATAGACAAGGCAAAAAAGAAGGAAGAGGAGCCTACTTTTGCGATAACAAAGAGTGCTTAGAATCTCTTATTAAATCTAAAAGATTAGAAAAAGAATTTGAAATAACTATTACAAAAGAAGACTATAATAACTTATTAAATGAATTTGAAAAAGAATAAAAATCTTAAAATACTATTTTCAAAATATAAGGAGAATTATGCAAGAAAAGATTTATTCAATGCTTGGACTTTGCATGAAGGCCGGTAAATTAGCTTATGGCACGGATATGTGCATTGATAAGATTAAATATGAAAAAGCAAAACTCGTTATCATATCGGAAGATGCATCACAAAATTCAAAAGATAAATTTACAAGATTATGTGATGAAAACAATATTATGATGGCAGTGTTTGGTAAGAAGGATGAAATTAGTTACAAAATCCGGCAAACAAAACAAGTCTGTTTTTGCAATAACAGATAAGGGGTTTGCGGACAAAATCTACAACATGATTAATGAAAATAAGGAGGCAATTGGTTAATGGGGAAATTAAAAGTTCATGAATTGGCTAAAGAACTTGGATACGCTAGTAAGGATATGGTTGAAAAACTTAACGAGATGGGATACTCAGTAAAGAGCCATTTATCAACATTAGAGGATGACGAGGTAAAGTCAATAAAGAGTAAACTATCTAAAGGTTCAGCTAGTACTAGTGTAAAAAAGGCTGAAAAGGCTGAGAAGCCAAAAAAGAAAGAAGAGCCAAAAGAAGAAAAAAATACAGCGCCAAAAAGAGAGAAAAAGCCAATTGCTCCAGTTATTATTAGGCGTGAGGTAACGAGGATTTCTAGTGACGATAGCGTAAGTCCTTTTGCTAGACCACAAGCTCAAGATAATAGAGATGATTTAGGAGTAGTTAGAAGAAGAACGGATACTTCTATGAATATTAAGTACAGAACTGAGCCTAGAAGACCAGCTCCAATTGCTACTAATAGAAAAGCACCAGAGCCTAAACCAGTTGAGAGAGTTAAGGACATAAAGCCTGAACTTCCTAAAGAGGATACTGTAGAGCCAGCAAAAGTAATTGAAGAAAAAGTTCCTTCAGCTAAAACTGAGCCAAGGAAGCCAGTAGAGCAATCTACAAGGCCTGACGATGCAAGACAACAACGTTATTCTCAAGATGGTAGAAATACTCAACCTTATAACAGAGAGCAAGGTAGGCCATATTCTCAACAAGATAGACCATACAATAAAAACAATGGTAATCAATTTAGAAGAGATCAACAAGGCGGATATAACAAGCAAGCACCATTTAATAAAGATCAAAAAGACGGATTCAAAAAGCCATTTAATAGAGATCAAAAAGATGGAAACTTTTCTAGACCTCAAAGACCTGGTAACAGTAGATTTTCTAACGAGAATCGTCTAGAAAAAGGAATAAAAGAAATAATGTCATCAACTACAGCAGTTGATATTCCTAACAAGGAAGCAGGTAAGGAAAATTTTGGAACAGGATATAAAGACAAACAAAAAGCAAATAGAAAATTTGAAGAAGAGTCTACAGTTAAGAAGTCTCCTAAGAGCAAGGCTTCAAGAGGCGAAAGCGAAGAAATCAACTATGAGAAGCTAAAAGACTTACAATCAGAAACAAACTTTTCTTCTATGTTTGATGATACAGAGAGCAAAATGTATGATTACTATGATGTATCAAAGCAGAAGAAAAATAAAATTGATAAAAAGAATAAGTTAAAGAACAGAGAAAAACAGCATAAAGAGCAGAAGATTTTTGAACTTACTGATGTAGAAATTCCAGATTCAATTTCAGTTAAGTATTTGGCTGAAAAGCTTAAGAAGACTGCATCTGAAGTAATCAAAAAGCTTATGGGATATGGAATTCTAGCATCACTAAACCAAGAAGTTGACTTTGATACAGCGTTCTTAATTGCTTCTGAATTTGGTATTACAGCTCACAAAAAAGAAGTTGTTACAGATGAAGACATACTATTTGATGAGAGCGAAGATAAAGAAGAAGACATGATTCCACGTCCTCCAATAGTAGTTGTTATGGGACACGTTGACCATGGTAAAACATCACTTCTTGATGCAATTCGTGAAACAAACGTTATTGATAACGAAGCAGGTGGAATTACACAACATATTGGTGCTTACAAAGTTAAAGTAAAAGATAGAGAAGTATGTTTCTTGGATACCCCTGGACACGAAGCATTTACAGCAATGCGTGCTAGAGGAGCTCAAGTTACAGATATAGCAATTATCATAGTTGCAGCAAATGATGGAATAATGCCACAAACAATTGAGGCTATCAACCATGCTAAAGCAGCAGGAGTATCAATAGTTGTAGCAATTAACAAGATTGATGTTCCAGGTGCAAATGTTGAAAAAGTTAAACAAGAACTTACCGAATACGGTCTAGTCCCTGAAGAGTGGGGCGGAGACACAATATGCGTTCCAATATCTGCAAAACAAAGACAAAACATTGATGAACTTTTGGAAGTATTATTGTTAGTTGCCGACATGAAAGAGCTTAAAGCAAATCCAAATAAACAATCTAAAGGAACTGTACTAGAAGCAAGACTAGATAAGAATACTGGTATCACTGCTACATTATTAGTTCAAAGAGGAACACTAAATGTAGGAGATACAATCGTAGTTGGCAGTGTAATAGGTAAAGTTAGAGCAATGAAAGATGACAAAGGCAACAAGGTTAAAGAGGCTGGACCTTCTACACCTGTTGAGGTTGTTGGTCTTACAGAAGTACCTTCTGCTGGCGAAGTATTCTATGAAGTTGACAATGAAAAGGTTGCTAAGCACTTGATTGAAAAGAGAAAATCAAAAGAGAGAGAAGCAATGCTTAATAGCTCTGCACCTGTTACACTTGATAACTTGTTTAATCAAATTGAAGCAGGTAAGTTAAAAGACTTGAATTTAATTATTAAAGCAGACGTTCAAGGTAGTGTTCAAGCATTAAGAAATTCTCTTGAGAAGATTCAAAATGAGGAAGCAAGAGTACGTATTATTCACGCAGCAGTTGGTGGAATCAATGAGTCAGACGTTACACTTGCAAAGGTTACAAATTCTTTGATTATTGGATTTAACGTTAGACCAGAGGCGATGGCAAAGGCTGTTGCAGATAAAGAAAAAGTACAGATTAACTTGTATTCAGTAATCTATAATGCAATAGAAGATGTTGAAGCTGCCCTTAAGGGAATGCTTAAACCAAAATATAAAGAAGTTATTCAAGGAACCGCCGAAGTTAGACAAGTATTTAAGATTACAAATGCTGGAATGGTTGCTGGATGCTATGTAATCGAAGGCAAGATTGTAAGAAACTCGGGCGTTAGAGTATTAAGGGATAATGTAGTTATTCACGAAGGCAAACTATTCTCACTAAAGAGAATGAAGGACGACGCAAAAGAAGTTGCTGAAGGATATGAATGTGGTGTTCAAGTTGAAGACTATAATGATATTAAAGTAGGAGATAAGATAGAGTCATTTATTATGGAAGAAATCAAGCAATAAATTTTCGTGAAAATCACTGTCTTGCGTTGTTGAACATGAACCAAAAATGCTCAACGTATTTCATATACGCCTCCGCTTTTTGGTTCATGTTCGCCTAGCGATACAGCAATTTTGACGAAAATTTGAACATTATTTGCTTTGATGCGAATTAGGATATGAAATACGATGACGTAAAATTGAAATTGCTTTAATGTTGTAGCGGCGCTTAAGTAGTGCGCCATAACATGAAATGAAAATTATTTTGAAAGTATTAGCTTTTATCAAAAATAGTATATTGCAAGGAAATATACAAGCACTCACAAAAGTGAAATTTGCAAAAAAGACTTTTAGTTTGTGTTAAAATTGCGATTTGCAAGGCGCATAGTTCGCGAGCACCGCAGGCGTATGTTGATACGTTGAGGATGCGAGCGGACGTGGCAACACAGCAAATCACGATTTTTGCACAAACGGATGGAGACAAAAATGGAAAGAACAGATAGAATAGAAGAAGAAATAAAAAAGATAGTTAGCAAACTAATTGAAAACGGAATTAAAGACCCTCGTGTTGATGGACTTGTTTCTGTCACAAAAGTTGAAGTGTCAAAAGACATGAAATATTGTAAAATATATGTAAGTATGATTGGTTCAACAGATAATAATGCAGTTCTAGAAGGCTTAAATTCAGCTAAAGGCGTGGTTAGAAAAGAAATTGGTTCAAAGATCAGAACATTTAATACACCTGAAGTTAAGTTTATTTATGATGATTCAATGGCCTATGGACAACATATAGAGAACATTTTAAGCACATTAGATATAAAGCATGACGAAGAAGATGAAACTGCAACAGATAACACAGATAAAATGTCAGAGGATGAGTCCCCAGAGATGGATAGCTCAAACGATGAGGAATAATGAGTATTAAAACACTCTTAAGGAGGTACAAATGTCTGTATTAGAAAATATCAAAGAAAAAATTGATGAATCAAAATCTATTTTAATGATAGCACATGAAAATCCTGATGGTGATGCAATAGCTTCTGCGCTTGCTCTTTACAATGCTTTTCAGAAGTTAGAGAAGAAGAGTGCTGTTTATATTCCGTCACCAGATAAAACATATTCATTTTTAGCTGGTTTTGATGAAATGTTAATTGGCGAGACTGCACCTGATGCGAAGAATTTTGATCTTTGTATTTCGCTAGACAGTAGCGATATTCAAAGACTTGGAATCTGTGGAGATATATTTAAAGAAATTGATGACACGATTTGTATCGACCATCATATCACAAATCAAAACTTTGCAGATATAAATTATATTAATGCTGTTGCATCATCTACTTGTGAAAACTTGATGGTTGTACTTGCAAGTCTTGGTGTTGCAGTTAACAAAGAAATAGCCGAGTGCTTATACACAGGAATACTTACAGACACAGGTGGATTTAGATACAATATTACTCCTGAAACTATGGAAATTGTCGCAACTATTATGGAGACAGGCATAAACGTTTCTAAGATTTACAGGACAGTATTTGATATTACTTCATTTAATAAAGTTAAGTTAGTAGGCAGAGCAATCGATAGACTAGAGCTTCTAAATGATGGCAAAATAGCTTTTACATACATGACAAAGCAAGATTTAGAAGAGCTTGAACTTGATGAAAATGATAGTGATGGAATAGTAAATGAGGGAAGAAATATAGATTCTGTTGAAGTGTCTATATTCGCAAAAGAAAGAGATGAAGACTATTATAAAATCTCTATGAGAGCAAACGAGTATGTGGACGTTTCTGTAATTGCTAGCAAGTATGCTGGTGGTGGTCATGTAAGAGCCGCAGGTTGCGAGTTAAATATGACTTTAGACCAAATAAAAACTACACTTTGTGAAGAAATAGCAAAACAACTTAAATAAACAAATGATAATGGTGGCAATAAACGGCCACCATTTGTTTTCGTAGCGGCGCACGGTAAGTAGCGCCATATAAATCAAATCTTACGAAAGGAGCTCTACATTGAAAGACGGAATCCTAATTATAAACAAACCACAATGGTACACATCATTTGATGTTGTTGCAAAACTAAGGAGAATACTAAATACAAAAAAGGTCGGCCACACAGGAACTCTTGATCCAATGGCCACGGGCGTTATGGTTGTTTGCGTTGGAAAAGCCACAAAACTTGTTGATTCTATAACATGTGAAGAAAAAGCATATAGGACAACAATAAAGCTTGGTATTAGTACAGATACTGGAGACATGACAGGAAAGATTATTGATGCGGATGTTCCTTATACCGAATATGATGGAAAGAAGTTAAGCGAAAAATCTAAACTAAAGTTTGAAGATAATATTTCATACGTAAATGGTTTAAACAACGTTTTTAAATTTGATAACCTAGAAGAAGTAATTAAGTCCTTTATTGGTAAGC
>JAEEGL017329117.1_pt1 | contig 71439 bp, 68 predicted proteins | sample 9134231 | NCBI WGS metagenome assembly JAEEGL01 (sample SAMN16246548, study PRJNA631951) | gut metagenome | biome: gut microbiome; feature: rumen; material: fiber-attached | host: Bos | place: Iran: Karaj | collected 2018-10
GATTGGCTCGGCCGAAATCAGCCCGATATTTTGCTGTTGCAGGAAATCAAAACCGAATTCAACAATTTCCCGTTTTTTGATTTGCAAATGCAAGGTTACGAAGCCAAAATTTTGGGACAGAAAAGCTATAACGGCGTCGCAATTTTAAGCCGTCATCCGCTGACCGTGCGCGAGGAAAATCTGCCGAATTATGCCGAAGAAAATGCCCGCTATCTGGAGTGCGAAACCGTTATCAATAACCAAAAATATGTTATCGCTTCGCTCTATTTGCCCAACGGCAATCCGCCGTATAACAACCCGGCCGATAACTCAAAATTTGAGTATAAACTGCGTTGGATGGATGCGTTGCAAAGTCACGCCGATAAACTGTTGCAAATGCATAAAAACGTTATTCTCGGCGGCGATTTTAATGTGATTTTGACGCCGCACGACGTGTATAATCCCGAGCTGTTTGCCGGCGACGCGCTGTATCGGCCGGAAGTGCGTAATCGTCTGAAACTGCTGTTGCGTTCCGGCTGGTGTGATACTTATCGTACGCTGTATCCGGAGCAAAACGGCTACACGTTTTGGGATTATAATGCCGGCTCGTTGCAAAACGATTTGGGACTGCGCATTGACTATATTTTGAGTTCGCCGGCGCTGACCGACCGCCTGCTTTCGTGCACCGTTGACCGCGACTTCCGCGCCAAAGAAAAGGCCTCCGACCACACTGTTTTAACTGCTGAATTTGAGGATTGAAAATGTATCGACTGCTGACCGCCCTGCTTTTATTGTTGCCGTTTTCCGCCGCCGCCAAAAACAATATCGACACCCATCTGGTCAACGAAATGCTGACTACCGTCAATCGCCAATATTATGAGCCGGTTGACAATGCCGAGCTGATTTTGGCCGGTTTGCAGGCCGTGACCGATTTGGATAATAAATTCACTTTTTCCAAGGGGCGCGACCGTTTTTACATTTATTACAACCGCGTCATCAACCGCGCCATCCCTTTTCCGGAAAAAAGCGACGACGTTTATGCGTGGATTGAAACGCTTTCCAAGCTGCTCAATGCCACCACCGAAATTTCTAAAATCGCCGACATCAAAGACTTTGAGTTGCCGGATCGCGTAATGAAAAAAATGACCGAAAAGCTCGACGAATATTCGCATTATTATTCGGAATACGACTATGACGAAGACGCGCACAAAAACGAGGTTTATACGCTGTTCAAAGACCGTCTGATTGACGATGTTTTATACTTAAAAGTCCGCACCTTCAACAAGCAAACCGGCAAATTGGTGCAACAGGCGCTGGAAAATAATCGCGACGTTAAAGGAGTGGTGCTTGATTTGCGCGGCAACAGCGGCGGCATGTTTAACGAAGCGCTGAAAGTTGCCAATTTGTTTTGCGACAACGAAATAATTACCTATACTGCCGGCCGCAACAACGAAAATATTCACTACTACACATCCAAAGAGAATCCGCTGTATACCGGTCCGTTGGTGATTATGATTGACGGCGACACGGCTTCGGCGGCGGAAGTTTTGGCGGGCGGTTTGCAAGAACAATCACGCGCCAAACTCATCGGCACCCACAGCTTCGGTAAAGGCACGATTCAAAGCGTTACGCAAATGAGCAACGGCGGACGTTTGGTGTTGACAACCGAGCAATTTTTCACCCCGAGCGGCAAGGTAATTCATAAAAAAGGCATTGAGCCGGATGTCTGCCTCAGCGGCAAAACCCGCGAGGGTTGCTACGGCGAAAAACGCGTCGACAAGGAAGAAGACATCGATAAAGCCATCCAACTGCTGAAGGGCGAGTTGTAAGATAGAAACATCTCCGAAAACAGGACTCGTCATTACAAGGAACATAGCGACGTGGTAATCTCAATACATCGCTTTGCGTCCTCGGTATTTATAGTCATCCCTTGCGGTGTGCGGCGCATCACCGTATCAAAGGATCTTATCTTTGCGGAGCGCAAATTATAATAGGAAGTGGCACTGCGTGCCAAAAGTCAAGATACCTTGACGCACGGACACATGGTGCCGTGCGAGGTATGACGATAATACTTATTACACGGCGACGTGTGAGATTGCTCCTGTTCCATTCAGAACGGCGGATAGAGTGAGATTACTTCGCTACGCTTCGTTCTCCTTATTCGTTCGCTGTCGCTCACCGGCGTACTCCCATCCGCCTTTCATTCGTCGTCGAACCACTTCCCCGTGAGTTCTCATCTTCTCATCCGCTTATTTACGGCAAAACCCTCCGCTAGGGAGGGCTTTATCGTAAATGGCGGATAGAGAGGGATTCGAACCCTCGGTACCCTTTGGAGGTACACACGATTTCCAATCGTGCGCCTTCGACCACTCGGCCATCTATCCATTCAAATCTACACCTGTATAAACCGATATTTTTATTTTCGCAAGCTTTTTTTATAAAATTGTGTATTTAAAAATATCTTGACACCTCTCCCCCATTTAAATACTATATCATTGTTCGGATTAATCCGAAAAGTGCCTGAAAAGGTGCGGAGCCGTCAGAAGCTCTTACTCACAGCGGTGTCGGATATACACCGTCAGAAAATTACCTTGTCTATAAGGTAATTATGCTTATATCCCCCGATTGAAACTCTCGTTTTGGTCGGGGAGCTTATAGCGTATGTTCAGGTTTTGCCAAAGGCTATAAGATCATTTCTGTGAGTATGATTTCTGAACTCCCCGATCACCTTTTTTCAGGGTGATTTTTTTATTTTGAACGGAGAGTTTTTATGAAGAAAATACTTTTTATATTGCCGCTTTTATTGACTGCCTGCGGAACAATTTTCAGCGGCTCTACTCAAACAATAAGTTTTGATTCCAATGTAAAAGATGTTAAAATATATGTAAACGGACAACAAGTTTGCACTCAAGTTCCTTGTTCCATAGACGTTGACAGAGAATCGTCCCCGCTTATTGTTATGGCAAAGCGCGACGGATATAAAGACGGAATGGCAAATATTAAATCAAAAATAAATCCGACAGCTTGGTTCAATGTTTTATGGTTATACGGCTCGTTCAGTGCCGCGACAACCGATTATGCTATGGGTGGATTATGGAAATACACGCAAGATGGAGTTTACATCAACATGGAGCTGGAAAATATGAAACATGCAGAATTGCAAAAATTCCGCAAAAACTCACAAATCCGTGCTTTTAGTTTGTTTAATTATAAAGATTTACAAATGGAAGCTGCCCTGCATCAAAATGGTGAATACACCAAAGCCTTATCCGAATTAACAGGGTTAAGTGCCAAAGAATTGCATCCGACTATTATAGAGTCACGAACAGAAGTTTCGCTGGCACATAATCTAACCGGATTAAATTAAGCAAACCAAAAACCGCCGAGCCAATAACTCAGCGGTTTTTCTTTCCCGAAATATTATTCAAAAATTATCAATAATACGGGATAATTCTTGAAGTCGCACCGTTAATCAGCATACATCTCTGACCGGCCGAAAGCAACGTATCCGTACCTTGGGTTACGCTGTAAATTTGGCCGCTGTCGGTACGAACCACATATTCGTAACCGCCCTGGCTCATAATCTGATCTTGAGCCAAAGCACCGACCGCCATACCGGCCAAAGCACCGCCGATTGCGCCCAATGTGTGAGCACTGCTGCCGTGACCGATGGTTGAACCGGCAACACCGCCGGCAACACCGCCGAGTACACCGCCGGTAGAGTTATCACTGCTGCTGACATTTACCTGACGTACCGACATAACCGTGCACGGAAAACCGTTGCTGGCCTGGCGAACCGAGTCATAATCATAATCGTTACTGCCGATGCGCGGGGTGCAGGCGGCAACAGCCAAAATAACCGGAACGGCGAATAATATTGCTTTTTTCATTGCGTATCTCCTAAATATTAACTATATACATAATTATCCATAACTTTTTTGTTGTCAAGACTAGACAATTAAATATCAATGTTATATAGTGCATAAAATTTTGATTTTTAAAACTTATCAGAGGGAAAAATGTTAAAAAGAACTAAAATAAAAAAATTATTGGCTTCCGAGCAGACTATTGCCGAAGTTTTGGTAAAAGGTTGGGTTAAAACAAAACGCGACTCCAAGGATTTTTCGTTTATTGAAGTGAACGACGGTTCGTGTTTGAAAAATATACAGGTTATCGCCAATAATACCCTCAATAATTATGATGAAGTTAAAAAGCTGACCACCGGCTCGTCGATTGCGGTTAAGGGTGCGCTTATCGAATCCGCCGGCGGCAAACAAAAATACGAAATCAAGGCCGAAAATATCGAAATTTACGGTATTGCGCCGGACGATTATCCGCTGCAAAAAAAGGGGATGAGCGACGAATTTTTGCGTTCGATTGCCCACTTGCGCCCGCGTACCAATAAATACGGCGCGGCTTTCCGCGTTCGTTCGCGGCTTTCGTATGCAATTCACCAGTTTTTCCAAAACCGCGGCTTTGTGTATGTTCACACTCCGCTGATTACGGCTTCCGACTGCGAAGGCGCCGGAGAAATGTTCCAGGTTACAACGCTCGATTTGAAGAATCCGCCGCTGTTACCGAACGGTGAAGTTGATTACGGCAAAGATTTCTTCGGCAAAAAGTCGAGTTTGACCGTTTCCGGCCAGCTCAACGGCGAAATGTATGCCTGCGCTTTGGGCGATATTTATACCTTCGGACCGACCTTCCGCGCCGAAAACTCCAACACCCCGCGCCATGCCGCCGAGTTCTGGATGATTGAGCCGGAAATGGCTTTTGCCGACCTCAATGACGATATGGATTTGGCCGAAGATATGGTGCGCTATCTGGTTAAGGATATTATGGAAAACTGCGCCGATGATTTGGATTTGTTTGAAAAATTCATTGACCCGACCTTGAAGCAAACGCTGACGAATATTGTTGAAAACGGCTTTGCCCGCATTACTTACACCGAAGCTATCGAAATTATGAAAAAATCGGGCAAGAATTTTGAATATACGCCGGAATACGGTATCGATTTACAAACCGAGCACGAGCGCTATCTGGCGGAAGAACACTTTAAGCGTCCGGTGATTGTGCGCGATTATCCGAAAGAAATCAAAGCGTTTTATATGCGCCTTAACGAAGACGGCAAAACCGTGGCGGCGATGGATGTGTTGGTACCGAGAATCGGCGAGCTTATCGGCGGTTCGCAACGTGAAGACCGCTATGATGTTCTGGTGCAAAAAATCAAAGATTTGGGTATGGATATCAAAAATTATGAATGGTATCTCGACTCGCGCAAATACGGCACGGTGCCGCATGCCGGCTTCGGTTTGGGCTTTGAGCGCATGATGATGCTGGTTACCGGCATTACCAACATTCGCGACACCATCCCGTTCCCGCGTACTCCGAAATCGGTGGCATTTTAAGGATAAACGATGAAAAAATTTCTGACGGCATTTATTTTTTGTTTCGGTTCTCTGATTTTTGCGGCAACGGCGCAAGAAACGGCTGAAAATACCGAAACCGCGCTTCAATCCGACGCCGCGGAAAACATGCCGGCGGAAAACATTGAGCCGCAAGCGGATGAGCTGATTGACGATACGTCCGTTAAACCGCTGGAAACGCACTTGTCCGAATCCGAAAAAATGCAGGAAGAGAGTTCCGATTTAAACTATATTGCCGACGAAACGCCGCGGCCGGATTTGTTGTGCGAAGATGAAAACTTGTTCAAGCAAATAAAAGATTTTATCTTTGCTTCCGAACAGGAAAAGCCGACAAATTCCGTACACGAAAAGCGTTCACGCATTTTGCTGGTTAACAACCTGCATCCATTTGCAGAAGTAACTCAAGACGCTTTGCGCGGCAATTTTGAGGCATCGGCCGCTTTGGCTAATCTCAGAATCAACGAAAATCGCGAAATTCATCGTATTTGCGCCAGTTATGATAACCAGTCCAAAAAATTTAAGGATACTTATGTCATTATTTATCCTTATCTCGACCGCTACAAAGTCGTTGTTACCAACATTATGCTGTTGCCGGAAAAAATGGACGATGCAACTTTTATTTTTAAGCGGTAGGTTTTAATGAGTAACAGCACAGACCTTGTCGTATACGAAAATAAATCCAATCTGCCGGTCGTTATCGATGATGACGGATTGCATCGCTATTTGCAACAAATAAAGCAATTTCCGGTATTGAGTCCGGAAGAAGAAATTGATTTGGTGCGCCAATTCAAAGAAAAAGGTGACTTGCAAGCGGCACAAAAACTCATTACTTCGCATTTACGTTTAGCGGTTAAAATTGCGCTGACTTATCGCCACTACGGGTTACCGACGGCGGACTTGATTTCCGAAGCCAACATCGGTTTAATGCAGGCGGTTAAAAAATTTGACATCAACAAAAATGTTCGCCTCTCCACTTATGCCATGCTGTGGATTAAGGCCGCACTCAACGATTTTGTTTTGCGCTCGTGGTCGCTTGTTAAAATCGGCACGGTGGCGGCGCAGAAAAAACTTTTTTATAATTTAGGCAGAATCAAGGCGCGCCTGGGGCTTTACGACAACAAAGAACTGGCACCGAGCGAAGTCAAACAAATTGCCCATGAGCTGGTGGTTGATGAAAGAGATGTGGTGGAAATGAATCGTCGCATCGGCGGCGACAGTTCGCTCAATGTTGCGGTCGGGCACGATGATGACGCAGTTGAAGCCATTGATTTGCTCGCCGATAAATCGCAAAATATCGAAGGCAGTTACGCCCGCCGCGAGGAAGCAGAGTTAAAGCGTCGTATTCTGTTTCAGGCACTTTCAAAACTCAACGACCGCGAACAATATATTGTCAAAAATCGTATGCTGACCGAAACGCCGGAAACTTTGGATGAAATCGGCGAAAGATTCCAGATCAGCCGCGAAAGAGTGCGCCAAATCGAAAAACGCGCCTTTGAAAAACTCTCGGACGAAGTTAAACAATCCATGGCCGCCGCGGAATGAGCACCTTTTTTGAACAAATCGTTGCCGAATTAGCCGCCGCCGGTATTCCCGGTCCGCGTTTGGAAACTCGTTTGCTGATTGCCGCGGTACTCAAAATCGAACCGTCGGCGGTGTTTACCGATGTAGCACCGAACGCGGCACAAACGGCAGAAATTCGCCGCCTGCTTGCACAAAGATTACAACATAAACCTCTCGATAAAATTTTGGGTCACCGCGAGTTTTATAAGTTTGATTTTTTGGTTGACGAGAATGTGTTGTCGCCGCGAGCAGACACCGAAATTTTGGTAGAAGAAGCCCTGCGCCTGCCGTTGGCGGAAAAAGCCCGCATATTGGATTTAGGCACCGGTAGCGGCTGCATTATCGAAACATTGTTGGCGGAAAAACCGGCGATGTCGGGAGTGGCGGTCGATATATCCGCCGAAAGTTTGCAAGTGGCGCAAAAAAATGCCGAAAAGCTGGGAGTGGATAAGCATTTGCAATTTATGCAAGCCGATTGGTTTGCCGCTGACTTTTGCGAGCGAATCGGCGAAAAATTCGATATGATTACGGCCAATCCGCCGTATATTCCGACGGCCGATATTGCTACCCTTGAGCCGGAAGTGAAAAATTATGACCCGCCGGCGGCACTGAGTGGAGGTACGGACGGCTTTGACAGCTATCGCCGAATTGCCGTCGTGGCGCCGGAGTTGTTAAAAGACGGGGCTTATATTTTGCTTGAGGCCGGCATCGGTCAGGCCGCCGAAATTGCTGCCTTATTTATGCGACAAGGGCTGAAACATCTCCGCACCCTCGCCGATTTGAGCGGCATCGACCGCTGTGTCGTTTTGCAAAAAGGCAAATAAGTCCGCCTTAAAGAAAAAGTTTAGTTTTCAAAATTCGCCGATAATTTGCAAAAAGCTGTTGCCAAAAGCAAAAAAAGTTAGTATATAATTGACCTAGGGCATTTTTGGTCGCCCGTTTAAGATAAAAAATTAGCTGAAATATTGAATGGATTTACATGAAAAAAATCAATAATAATAAATTTCGCGGCAATGCCGTATATTCTTTGAATTATAAATTTGACAGTGTCAGCCCGGCCGGCAAATGCAGCGGAACGGCACTTGATTTGATTAAACGCTATAACGAATTGGCTAAAGAAGCCCAAAACAACGGCGATTATGTCGGTATGGAAGTATTCCGCCAATATGCCGAGCATTATCGCAAAATCGTAACCGAAATCAACGAGCGCAAATATCAGGCGCGCGATAATCAAAACGGCGGCAACAATACGGAGGCCGCAGCCGAAAATAATTCCGGCGAATCGGTAAATAACGGTCTGGTAGAAACACAAAGTGCCGAGCCGGCACCGGCGGCAAGCGAAACTCCGACGCAAACGACAGAACCGGCGCGTAAACCGCGTAGAACCCGGGCATTTACGGTTATCGATGCCAGCAATTCCGCCGAACCGGCTGCCGAAACAACTTCTTTAGAAACCGAGGCCGAAGCTAAACCGCAACGCCGTCACTATACGCGCAAACCGAAAGTTCTTACCAAAACTGCCGATGAATAAACATCTTATGTGCTTATAAAGGTGAAATACATGGATAAGTTGGCTTTGGCTCGGCAAATTGCCGCAAACGAAGACGTATCTACTCCGCCGGACAGCGTGGTGTTATACAGTATCAGCTATCAACCGACCGACGAAAACAAGCGCAGGGCCTTGCGTTTTTTGGCCGAACACCCGGGGTTTTATACCTTGGATGATACGGTTTGCGGCCAAAAACTGATGGCACTCGGTTTGGAAACCGGCAACGATAAACCAGACCCCGAATTGCTGAAAATCTGGGCAACCGCGTCGCGCCGTTTTATTTTGGCGGCGGCGGGCAACGTTACCGCATTTGTTGATAATGCCGATAAGCGCAGCACTTTTGTTTCGGTCGAGTTGCCGCTGATTTTGCAAAACGCGGAGATAAAAAACATCAACGGGCAGGATAAATTTGTTTTTGCCGCGCAATTTCAGGAATAGCCTTAATGCCAGCTTATCTTATCATCGGCAATATTTTTTCTTTGTTATCCGCAATTTGCATCGCCGTATCGGTCATCAAAAAAAACAAAAACGACTTGATTTGGTGGCAAATATTGGACGTGATTTTTTGCATTTTATCCAACATCGCGCTATATACTTACGCGGCCTTAACCACCAACAGCGTGGCACTTATTCGCAACATTTTGGCCTATAAAAACAAGCTGACCGAAAAACTGACGTTTGTTTTGATGATTTTGTGCATTGTTGCCGGACTGTGGGCCAATAACCGCGGCATAATCGGGCTGTTTCCGATTGTTGCTTCGGCGAGCTACACCGTGTTGATGTACACTACCCGTAACGACCAGCAAATGCGTTATGCGCTGATTTCCAATCTGTTGCTGTGGTTTGTGCACGATTTTTATGTTCAGGCCTATCCTTCGGCGCTGACCGATGCGGCGCTGAGTGTATGGACAGCGGTGCAAATTATTCGCCACCGCCAAGCGGCATAGCTTTACTAAGCATTATCCGCCGGCACATTTTCATCCATAATCGAAATAGCGCCCACGGGGCAGGAACTAACCGCCTCCTCCACTTTATCTTGCATCCCCTCCGGCGTTTCGGCATAAACTTCGGAGATTCCGTCGGCATTAATCCGAAAAACTTCCGGCGCCGTACTGACGCAAAGTCCGCAACCGATACACAAATCCGGATTTACATACGCTCTTTTCATAACAACTCCTTTCCGTTAAACATTGGCAACGGAAAATATATGCTGATTCGGGAAATTTTCAATATACACTATCTGCCGCGTGAACCGGTACGGATACGAACCATCGGCCGCACCTGTGTCTGCATCGTATCGGCAAAATTTTTGCCGGCGGTAACGCTGTTTACCGTATCGCAAACCGTTTTGGCATTATTCAAATCTTCAATTTTCAGGGCATAACTGGCGCCGATATGAATATCTTCCAAATTAATTGAATTTTCGCCGTTGCCGTTAAGTTCGATTTCACCCAAAAACACCATGGCGCGGATATTGGCACGCTTTTGCAAAGCCGGAACTTCCTTGCCGCGCGAGTGAATATATGATGCAAGCCGCGTGGCAACACGCTCTCTGGCTTCCGGTGTTTTGGTCAGGGCATAAGCATTAAGCTCGTATCCCAAATTTGAGAGCACCGGTTTTTTCGGCGAATCGCTGCTTTTTCTGACCAACACATCTTTAGGAAGAACTTTACTGATAGAATCTCTTTCGGCTTTGTTCAAGAAATACAATGACGGAACAACCTTATTTTCAAAATGCTTGCCCTGATATGTGACGCTGTCGTTTTTGTGCGCCAGCAACTCGCTGACCTTTTGCTGTTGAGCCGGGTTTAAGAGGTACCATGCCGGAACGCCGGAGAGCGTATAATCATTTTCGGCAACATATCCGGAGTAGCGAATCGTGCTGTCGTTAACCTGTTTCATATTCCATTTTTCCGGCATCAGCTGAACGGCATAAGGTGCAGACGAACTCTCTTTGAGCGCCTTTTGTCGCAGCAGCATATCGCAAATATCCCGGCGTTGTTCTTCATTGCAGATAGACCATTTTTCCTCGTATTCCGGATTTGATTTATAACCTTTGGTCAGGCAGTTGTTGTTATACAACGAAGTTAACGCCGTCCGACACGCAACTCCCAAATTGTGCCACTCCGGCAAACTGCTCAAACTGTAAGTTCGGTTCTGATAAACAACGCTTTGATTTTGTTGCGCTAATTTGTTGGCAACCTCTTGCCGCTGTCTTTCACTCAGCTGCATAAATTTAGCGTCATATTCTTTTTTGTTGGAGAGAACTCCCTGCCCGCTGCCGGCATTCCAAAACATATCAACCAGCGCTATCTTTTGTTGTTTGTCCAGCAAAAACCATGTAGGCAGATATTTGGCTATACTCGGCACAATATGCTGCCGGAAATAGTCTCTGAAATAAAACATCAGCTCGGCTTCATCTTTTATCCGATCGCCGCAACGCACCGGTTTGCCGTTAGGGTGTTTGATATTGCCGAAACCGATGGTCCACTTTCGGGCAACCCTGTCCCAATAAGCGTTCATCTTGATATTTTCAAAATGAGCGATAAAACGTACCGCATCGTGCTCTATCTCGGCAATCGATTGATAAATTTTTTCCTGCAGAACACTGTCATTTTGCGTTGCGGTAGCCTGCACCGCTTTAAGCGCTTCGAGATAGGCCACATCTTTTTCGGTAACAATATGATTTGATACCATATCTTCCGCCGGCACATATTCGGCCGCGGCTTTATACGACGAATCCGTCACCTGTGCCTTTTCTTTATTAAGCTCAGGCGAATCCGGCTGTGCCTTGGCCTTGAGAGTGGCGGCAACAGCTAACGTTACGGCAATATATTTGGCATATCCGAAATCCATATCCATCCCCTTTTTGTCAAAAATAGCACATCCAACAATTAAAAGCAAGTTTTTTTCATTACAAACCTGCAAAAAAATATCCGCTTGAATTTTTCCGCAAATGTTTTATAAACAATTTGTATTCAACATAGCGGAGAAAGCAAAAATGAGTTTAACCGATATTGAAAAATCCATTCGCAATATTCCGGATTATCCGAAGCCGGGAGTGCAATTCAAAGACATTACCACCGCGATGAAAAATCCACAGGTTTTTAAGGAAATCATCGATATGATGGCGGCGCACTTCGCCGACAAAAAGATTGATTATGTGGTCGGAATTGATGCCCGCGGGTTTATTTTCGGCGCGGTATTAGCATATCAACTCGGTTGCGGTTTTATACCGGTGCGCAAACCGGGCAAACTGCCGGCGGATACAATCGCCGAAGAATATGCTTTGGAATACGGCACGGATAAACTCGAAATTCATAAAGACGCATTAAAGAACGGCGACCGAGTGGTAATTGTCGACGATTTGGTTGCCATCGGCGGTACGGCCGAAGCCGCGGCAAAATTGGTTAAGCGCCTCGGTGCCGACATTGTATCTTTTGCTTTTGCAATTGAATTGGTCGCGCTCAAAGGGCGGGATAAATTGTTGCCTTTTGCCGATGTTTATTCGCTGGTTAAATTCTAAATCATACCGGTTTTGAACAAATTATAATATTTATACACCGAGCCGCCGTCACAGGACCAGCTGAAGTCGTCTTTCATGGCTTGCTGTTGCATTTTATGCATAATTTCCGGCGCCGTATAATAACAGCGAATCGCCTTATCCAACACATCTTCATAAGCGTTTAAGTTATTTTGCAAACGTTGCGCCGCCGCGTTGCTGCCGTAGATTTTTTCTTTGCCGGCAAAAAATGCTTCGGTGCGAAAACCGTCAACTCCGTCATTTATGGTATCGACCAAACCGCCGGTAGAAGTGGCAATCGGCAGAGTACCTTTGGCCATCGCCTCCATCTGAGTCAATCCGCACGGCTCGAAATACGACGGCATCATATAAAAATCGGCCGCCAACTGCACCGAATAAGCAAACTCGTCTTTATAACCGCGAAACACGAAAATACGCTTGGCAAAATCGCGGAACATTTGTTTGGCGTTGTCTTTGAGCATCATCAAATCGCTGTATAAATCCTTGTTGCCGGCGCCGCCCAAAATGAAAATCGGGAAATTATCCGGCGAATTTTTATAACGATCAATAATGTGCAAAATCGCGTGAATGGCCATATCGTAGCCCTTTTGCTCCACCATACGGCTGGTCATGCAGATAATCGGAATTTTATCCACCTCGCCGCTCAGCGAAGCAATATCGTCAAACTTATACAAATCAACCAGCGGAATCGTCTTATCTTTGTATTCGGCATCGGTAGCCAGACGCGAAAGCAGTTTCATACATTCGCGCTTGTTATGCAATTTAACGTTCAGACTTTTTTCATCATAAAACTTAAAATCGGTAATTTTGAAAAAGTCGTTTATTTCGCTGATTTTTTGTTTGTTCGGCGAAATCAGGCGTTTTTCATAACCGTTGACAATCCCGAAAAACGTACGGTAATTTTTGCGAATCTTCAAAATATCGCGAAAATCGAAACCGAAACTTTTTTCATTGGAAACTTCTTCCATATAATTTTTGGAAACCGTGATAATGCGGTCGGCCAAATGCATATTGCCGGAGGCCTGATTATATGTATCGCTGACAATCAGGGTGTTTTGCGTGCGCGCGTTGCTGTTTTTGACCGCCTTGGCATTTTTCAAAACCAAGGTCGCCAAATCTTCATACAGCGAATTAAGTATGCGCGAAGTATTGTCATAATCCCAACCCTGATAGCCCATGTGGTGCGCAATGTGAATAATCGGAATATCTTTGATTTTATCGGCATTTTCACGCGTCATTTTGCCGATAAACACTTTGGCTAGAGTCAAATATTTGGTTAAGCCGGAAAGTGCGCCGCTGTGCCAGTCGTTGGCTATTAAGATGTTAGGCAAAACCCACTCTTTGTTTTTGGCGGATAAGGCCGTTTCCAACATGGTATACACTACCTTGGAAAAGAAGGCGAAACGCTCAACCTCGTCGACGTTATCGGCATTCAACACATAACATCCGGTTTGCCCCGAAGGATTTTTCGGCGCCGGATTAATCCCGAAGAATCTGTCGTTGCGCAAAAAGTAATAGGTTACGCCGTTGAATTTGCCTTCGTATATTTCAACATCAAAACTGCGCAATTTGTATTTGCCGGCAAACAGCATTTTTATGGTTTTAATCAGCTTAACCGGCACCGATTTACCCTCGGCACCGTAATACACGCCGTCGATCAACTCGGCTTTTTTCTTGCCGGTATCACCCAAATACATCGGAGTAATAATGCTGATGGAATGCCCTTCTTTGCCGAATACGGTATTAAAATTTTCCGGCAGTTCGGAGGCCACCATTCCCAACCCGCCGCACTTCATAAACGTTGCGGTTTCGGCGCTTATCATCCAAGCGTTGATTTTATCTATCCGCGGCCATTCGGTGTTGTTCAAACACTGTTTTTTTGCCATATTTTGGATTTCTGCAAGAATGTCGTTTTTCGGGACACCGTAATTTATTATATATTTTTTCTTATTAAAATTCGTCGGTAAAAACTCAAAAACTTTACGTCCCGAACCGATAACAACTGCACACATATCCTGCCTTTCCACATCCAAAATGATATTATTGCGAATCAATATATACCTTTTCTTTATAACCTTCAACAAAAAAAACGGCTCTTGACTTATGAAATATTAACCACTAAGTTTTATAATATATGATATGATGTTTTTATACAGAGGGAAATCATGACTAAAGATAAAAAATTCAAACAGCCGGAAGTTGAAGACGAGGAGCCGAATATCGAACCGGAACAGGTAGAGGAAAACACCGAGGAAACCGAACAGCCGGAAGATGAACTGGCCGTTTTGGCTGCGGAAAATGCCAAGCTTAAAGATGCCTATTTGCGCGCTTGTGCCGAATCCGAAAACGTGAAAAAACGTTGCCAGCAGGAAATTGAAAAAAATACCAAATTCGCCCTGTCCGCGTTTGCCAAAGATTTGTTGACCGTTGCCGATAATCTGCATCGGGCAATTACTTCCGTCAATAACGAACAAAAAGAACAGTGCCGTCCGTTGTTGGAAGGCGTGGAAATGACGCAAAGCGAGCTTTCCAAAATTTTTGCCAAGTTCGGAATTAAAAAAATCGATAGTTTGGATAAAGTTTTTGACCCTAACTTTGAACAGGTGGTGCAGGAAATCGAGGACCCTTCAAAGCCGGCGGGAACGGTTATTGCCGAGCTGCAATCGGGATATTTGCTGAACGACCGTATTTTGCGCGAAGCCATGGTAATCGTCACCAAGGGCGGGAAAAAATAATTTTCGGGCCTTTTTCTCAATAAAGTACGGCGGTTTTTGCGCTCATTTTACGTGGTATATCTTGCAAATATTTATTTTATTCTGCAAAATATACCGCTATAATCGCGCCTATGAGAATATTAAACAGATATATCGCCAAACAAATCATTGTCGGCTTTTTGCTGATTGCTTTGTCGCTTTTGGCCATGTTGTGGCTGACGCAATCGCTCCGGTTTGTGGAAATGGTTACGCGCCAAGGGCTTCCGGTTTATTTGTTTGTGCAAATGACTTCGCTTTTAATGCCGCGCATTTTCAACGTGTTGTCGCCGATTGCGCTGTTTGTCGCCGTTTTGTTTGTGTATAATCGGATGATTGCCGACCGCGAATTGGTAGTTATGCAATCTTCCGGCATCAGCCCGTGGAAAAACGCGCAGGCTCCGCTCGTGGTGGGTTTGTTGCTGTCTTTGTTCGGGATTTATGTGATGAATGTCGGTATTCCGCAAGCCGAACAAAAGTTTCGCGAATTGGAGTGGCGGGTCAAAAACAATCTGACGCAGGCGGTGTTCCGTGAAGGCGAGTTTACGACTCTCAGCAACGGCATTACGGTTTTTATCGATAAGCACGAAAACGACGGTTCGGTTACCGGCATTTTTGTCAGCGACGAAAGCAAGCCGGATATCAAAGTTACGTTGACGGCGGAAAAAGGCCGCATGATTCAAACCAAGAAAGGACCGCGAATTTTATTTATTAACGGCGTACGCCAGGAGATGAACAAAAAAACCTTTAAGTTCAACATGTTGTCGTTCTCGCGCTATTCGGCGGATTTTAACAGCGGCAGCGGGGCCAAACGCAAAGAGCAGACCGTGCGCGAAAAAAGTTTTTCCGAATTGATAAATGCCGCCGACGATAAAACTTTGTCGCCGCAAGATGTACGCAAATATGTGGTTGAGGGACATCGCCGGGTTTTGTATCCGTTTTTCAATATGGTTTTGGCGCTGATTGCCTGTACCGGTCTTTTAATCAGCAACTTCAACCGGCGCGGACAAACCAAAATTATTGCCGTTGAAATCGTTTGTATGATTTTGGTGGTCGGCAACGATTTGGCACTTACCAACCTGGCCGGGCGCTCGCTTTATTTTGTGCCGGCCCTTTACGCCAACTGTATTTTGCCGTTTTTGATTTGTCTTTATCTGTTGTTGTTTTATAACCCTTTCTACTTCTATCGCCGCGGTGCTGGTAAGGATTTGAAATATGCGGATAAATAAACTTGAATTTATGATGGTTTTAGCAATTTTACTGCTGTCGGGGCTGCCGGCATCGGCCGTAACCGAGGCGGGAGAAGTTATGCGGCAGGAAAAGAAAAATCCCGGCGCCACGTTATTTGTCACCAACGATATTACGAATATCGGCTCGATTACCGCCGACGAAACTTCGTCCGACGAGGGTGATGAAGCCATAGATTTTTCCGCCAATGAAATGATTAATGACGACGAAACGCAAATCATCACCGCGCGCGGTAATGTCGAGGTTTTATATAACGGTATGCGGATGACCACCGACAAAATCGTTTATGATCAAAATGCCGACACGCTGACGGCAATCGGTAACGTCAAAATGTATACGGCCGACGGTGCCGTAATCGACAGCGACCTCGTTTCCTTATCGGATAATATGTCGGTCGGCGCCATGAATAACGTCAAGGTTTTGATGCGGGATAAATCGCACGTCACGGCCGATTATTTCGTGAAAAAGAACAATCATACCAAAGTTATGCGTAATGCCACCTACACGGCTTGCGACATCTGCGAGGGGAAAAGTCCGTTATGGCATATCAGCGCCAAAAAAGTGCAGCATCAGGAAGACGATAAAAACGTGTATTATAATCACGCTCTGGTTTATTTTAAGTATGTTCCGTTCTTTTATACGCCGTTTTTGACTCACCCTGACCCTACGGTAAAGCGCCGCTCCGGTTTGTTAGCGCCGACCATCGGCAGTTCCAACTATTTGGGTGCTTATTTCCAACCGCGTTTCTTCTGGGCCGTAGATGATCAGACCAATGTTTTGTTTGCGCCTATTTATTCCTCCAAAAAAGATTTTGTGTGGGCCGGCAGTTTTTCGCATTATTTTTATAACTCATTCATAAATGTCAGCGGCTCATATTTGGAGGATAAATCCGGCAAAAACGACAGCCTTTCCAAACATCGCCCGAAACACCGCGGAAATATTTTTGCCGACGGTTTGACCGACATCAACGAAAATTGGCGCGTTCTGTATAATCTGAAATATGTTTCCGATTACATTTATCTCAAAGATATGGATTTGCAATATCAGGACGATGCGTGGCTTGTTTCCGATGTTAAGTTCGAGCGCTTTTCGGGGCGGGACTATGCTTCGATAGAGGCCTATTATTACAAAATTCTCAGTTATAACCTGCACCAACGCAACGTACGGCAATTTGATGCGCTCGATAAGCGCAAGCCGATTGTCGCTCCGTTGATTGAAGCGGAATTTTATTCCGACCCGCTGCAATGGGGTTCTTATTTGAAAAACGACTTCAGTACCGCCTCGGTTTATCATCAAAACGGAGCGCAGACGCAACGAGTAACTTCCATCAACGCCTGGGAGCTGCCGCTTACCACTTCCTTTGGCGATAAATATCGTTTCGTTACCTCGCTCAAATCGGATGCATACTATGTCAATCGCTACCAATACAGCAATCCGCAGACCTATACCGGCACCACAGCGCGGTTCTTCCCGCAGGCCGGAGTGGAATGGCATTTGCCTTTTGTGCGGGCAACCTCAACTTCGCGACAGATTGTTGAGCCGGTAATCGTCGGCGTGGTTTCTCCGGACGGCGGCAATAAAGTCGAGAAAATCCCGAATGAAGACAGCGAAAACGTTTATTTGGATGATACCAACGTTTTGGATTTGGACCGCTATGCCGGCTACGACCGCAACGATACGGGAAGCCGCGTAAGCTACGGTTTGCGTTGGAACTCTTACGGTAATTTCTTCGGCCGTACCTCCGCCTTTATTGCCCAAAGCTTTGAACGCAACCGCAACGCCAGTTTTATTCAGGGCCTGGATAATCAGGATGCAACGCATTTCAGCGATTTGGTCGGGCGCATCAATGCATCTCCGAACAAATATTTGGATTTAAACTATCGCTTCCGTCTTGATAAAAATAATTTAAACGCTAAATACAGCGAATTGGGGGCAAACATCGGTCCGGCGCTGTTAAAGCTCAACGTTTCGTACATCTTTTTGCAGGGCAATACTCACTACATCGACAGATATTCGGAACGTAAAGAGCTCTATACTTCGCTCAGTTCCGAAATTACGGAAAATTGGAAAGTTTCCATCTATAATTTGGAGGATTTAACCAAACAACGCCGCGGGCGTTTGGAACACGGCGGCTCGGTCACTTATGACGACGAGTGTTTTACTTGGGATTTAACCTTCAGAAAATTAAATACGAGTAACCCGAACTTGGATAATGATTATGAGTTCGGTCTGACATTTTACCTGAAAACCGTGGGCGGTTTCGGTTCATAAAAATAGGAGAGAAAATGAAAAAAACAATTATCTTTTTTGCAGTATTTTTTACCTGTATTTCCGTAGCGAAAGCAGAAGATGTCAACTTAAAAGAAATCGATGCGGAATCGCGGGCATCGCAACCGAGCACCAATTCCATCATGTTCCGCCGCAATGCCGAACAATATAATATGATGTCCGACGAGCAAAAAGAAGAAATAGACAAGCAGCGCGAGATTATGCGGCAGCGGACCGAAGAATATATCAAGCAACAGGAAGAAGCGGCCCGGCGCCAAGCGCAATACGAAGCGCAAATGCGCGCGGCAGAAGAAGCGGAACGCCGCCGTCAACAGGCTCTGCGGCCGATTACCCTCTACGGCAACAAGCTCAAAATATTCGCGCTCGTGAACGGCGAAGTTATCTCGAGCAACGATATGCAAAGCCGCATCAATGCTTTTATTCTGACCACCGGCATTCCGTATAATGCCCAAACCAAAAAAATGATTACCGACCGCGTTTTGCAGGGGGCGATTGATGAAAAAATCAAACTACAGGAAGCTAAAAAGAATAAAATCCGCGTAACTACGCACGAAATCAATAAAGCGATTGAGGCTTTTGAACAAGGTAACGGTCTGCCGGCCGGCGAGCTGCGTAAAATTTTGGCCGAAGCCAACGTCAGTATGAAGGTGTGGGCAACGCAAATCGAAGCCGATATTGCTTGGAAAAAACTCATCAACAGCAAGGCATACAGCTACGTTTCCGTCAGCGAATCCGAAATAAATCGCGCCATCGACGAGGTTAAAAAAGATATGTCGCAACACAAGAAAATGGTTTCGGAAATCGTCATCAGCAAAAAAGATGCCAAAGAAATCAACTCTTTGGTGGCAACGCTGCGCCAAGATCCGCGTTTTGAACTTTACGCTTCGCAATTTTCGCAAAGCCCGAGTGCGGCCAACGGCGGACGTTTGGGCTGGGTTACCAAAGGCAAATTGCCGGATGTTTTTGAAAAAGCGCTGGATAAAATGAAGGAAGGCGACGTTTCCAACCCGATTGCTTACGGCAACGATTATTATATTCTGAAACTCGATAAAATTTTTGACCCGCAACGCGACGCCAAATCTTTCCCGAGCAAAAAAGAAATCCGCGCCTATCTGCAAAATAAAAAGCTGGAAGAATTCTCCATAAAATATTTGCGTGATTTGCGCAACAAAGCCCTGATTGAAAAGAAGATATGATAAACGAACTGCCAAGTCTGCGCGATACGGTCGAGCAATACGGTTTGATGGCTAAAAAATCTCTCGGCCAAAACTTTTTGCTGGATATGAACATTACCGACAAGATTATTCGTTGCTCGTTGGAAGCGCAGGGCAAAGCAGATTTTAAAAACGAAAATGTTTACGAAATCGGGCCGGGGCCGGGCGGACTTACCCGCGCTATTTTGAAAGCGAATCCGCAAAAACTGACGGTTATCGAAATGGACAGCCGATGCATTGAAATTATGCACGACATAAAAAAAATTGTCGGAGAGCAGTTGCAAATCGTGGAAGGCGATGCGTTGCAATATGACTTTACCGCCGACCGGAGCGCCGTTAAAAACATTGTCAGCAACCTGCCCTACAATATTTCCGTGCCGTTGTTGCTGAATTGGCTGAAAAATATGCAAAATTTTGCCAGCTTAACTCTGATGTTTCAAAAGGAAGTTGCCGAGCGCATCACGGCCGAGCCGAATAATAAAACTTATGGCCGGATATCGGTGATGGCGCAACTTACCTGCAAAATCAAAACGCTGTTCAATCTTAATCCGAATTGTTTTGTGCCGGCACCGAAAATATGGTCAACCGTGCTTTTGTTTGAGCCGTTGGCGACAATTCCTCCGGCTGACATATTGCAAAAAGTGGAAAAACTGACCGAAGCGGCCTTCAATCAGCGGCGTAAAATGCTACGGCAGAGTTTGAAGTCCGTAGCGAATCTGCAACAAATTTGCGAACAGGCAAACATAGACCCGACCGTGCGCGCCGAAAATTTATCGCCGCAACAATATCTCAAATTAGCAGAATTGATCTAATTTATTACCAAATGTGGCACAAAAAGACGGCCCACATTCCGCACCAAAAGGCAAACATAAAGCACATAAAGGCACGGCTGTCCAAATTGCTGTCGGCGGCTTCATCGACAACATCGCCGTATTTGTTGGCCTCGGTAACACCGCGACCGCACAAAATCCAGCATAAAAACGAATAGTATACCAGGGAAGCAAACAACAAATAAAGCAATCCCGCGGTATGACCGAAATCCCATAAACCCAGCACCAGCAAAGCCAGTACCACCGCCGGCAAACACCACCATCCGGACAAAGATATGTCATGCAAACGGCGCACCGTTGCCGCGGTTGCCGGAAACAGGAAATACAGCGCGAAAATGTTGATGACTATTTTGGTGGCGTCAAAAAAGTTACCGCATAAAACCATCAACAAAAATATGATTAAGCTGACCGCTTGAAAAGCCCAAAAATCGTAGCGCGAAGCCCGACCTTTAAGCACAAACATCTGCATCATGGCGTTGTTCCAACGAGCAAAAATACCGGCTGACGCTTTTGCGGCCACCGCTTCCTGCTCCGTATTTTCCGTTGTATTTTCCATCTCAATCATATCCGTAAAAAAAAACGCGATGCCTCCCGCTGTCGAGAGGCACCGTTATCTTGATTATTTTGCCAACTGAGCCTGAACTTCGGCAGCAAAATCTTCTTCTTTTTTCTGTAAGCCGTCGCCGAGCTTAAAGAATACATAGTCCGTCAACTTAATGTCGGCGCCGCATTCTTTGGCCTTATCGGCAATAACGTCTTTAACTTTCTTATCCGGGTCCATAATGTAGTTTTGTTCTTCCAAAACAACTTCTTCATAGAACTTGCGGATACGGCCGTCCACCATTTTTTCAATGATGGCTGCCGGTTTGCCGGAAGCAGCGGCCTGCTCGGCAAAAATAGATTTTTCGTGTTCTACCGCAGCCGGATCAACGCTTGCTACGTTCAAGGCAATCGGCTGAGCAGCGGCAACGTGCATTGCGATATGCTTACCCAAATCAGCCAACTGGGCTTTATCTGCCGTAGATTCCAATGCAACCAGTACCCCGATTTTACCCAAACCGGCGCGTGCCGCATTGTGAATGTAAGAGCAAACCAAACCGTTATTAACGCTGACAACTTTGGCGCGACGCAAATTCATGTTTTCGCCGATGCGGGCAACCATATCGGTCAAGCGCTCACCAAAAGTTTTACCGCTGGCATCGGCGGCATTTTTCATTGCTTCAACATCGCCGTTGTTAGCCAAGGCAACTTTGGCGGCATCTTCAACATAAGCCTGAAAGATATCGTTTTTGGCAACGAAGTCGGTTTCGGAGTTAACTTCAACCGCGGCACCTCTGTTGCCTTCAACATAAACCGCAACCAAACCTTCAGCGGCAATGCGGCTGGACTTTTTGGCGGCCGAGGCCAAACCTTTTTTGCGCAACCAATCAACGGCCGTTTCCATATTTCCGTTTGCTTCAACCAAAGCCTTTTTGCAATCAAGCATACCGGCGCCGGTTGTTTCTCTCAATTCTTTTACCATAGCGGCTGTAATATCTGCCATTATTTTAATTCCTTATTTTTAAAATTTCAACTTTTCAAATACGGCGCGGCAATCGGATTAACCGCCGCGCCATTCAATCCATACCAAATCGGCTTAATGCTTATTCGGCAGAAGCTTCGGCGCTTGCGGCAGCCTTGGTTTTGCGCGGTGCACGCTTTTTCGGAGCAGCTTTTTCTTCTGCTACTTCAGCGTTTTCCACATCCAAACCTTTGGCGGCGATTTCGGCCGAAACACCATCCAAAATAGCGCCGGAGATTAAGTCGCAATAAAATTGAATTGCTCTTAATGCATCGTCGTTACCCGGCACCGGATAGTCAACTTCATTCGGGTTAGCGTTCGTATCAACAATGCCGACAACCGGGATACCCAGTTTTTTGGCTTCTTTAACCGCCAAAGCTTCTTTCGGCGTATCGATTACGAACAGCAAATCCGGCTGACCGCCCATATCCTTGATACCGTTCAAAACAACCGCCAATTTTTCGCGTTCTTTTTTCAGGTTCAAGATTTCCTTTTTGGTGTAGCCTTCATAAGCGTTCTTTTCTTCCATTTCGTTAAGCTTGTTCAGACGCGTAATTGATTTATAAACGGTCTTCCAGTTGGTCAGCATACCGCCGAGCCAGCGATAGTTAACATAGTATTGTCCGCATCTTTCGGCGCTTTCCTTAACGATTTCCTGCGCTTGTCTTTTGGTAGCCACAAACAAAACCTTACCGCCCTGAGCAGCCACATCGCGGGTTGCGTTCAATGCGTTGTAAAGCATCGGATAAGTTTTTTGCAAGTCGATAATGTGAACATTATCTTTTTTGCCGTAAATATACGGTGCCATTTGCGGATTCCAACGACGAGCGTGGTGTCCGAAGTGTACGCCAGCTTCAACCATCTGACGTAATGTAAATGTAGGAATTGTCATTTTATATATATCCTTTTTTCCGGTTAAACCTCCGCAGACTCTTGGCTTTTTACAGCACCGGAGCGAAGATGACGAGCGTCATTCCGCCTGTCTGCGTGTGTATTGTTATAAAGCCGCACCATTGCGGCTTCGGGCTATTTCTACCACATTTTTTTGATTTTTCAAGTGTTTTTTTAAAGACTTGAATAAAAAATATTCGTCAGCCGGATATTTTAGAATTCAAGCCCGGAAAACCCATCGAATATACCGCGGTTACGGCTGCAAATCGTCGCCGTTTTGCAGCTTGTTCATCATATCTTCGATTTTAGCCTGTTTTTCCCGGTCTTCCTGCTGTTTTTCCAAATACATTTTTTTGAAGTCCAACTTTACCGGATCGGCAATTCTGACATTGTTTTTGAACACACCCTGCTCGGTATATTTATAAACGGTTTCCGAATCGTTTTTGGTGATATCGATTACGTTTTTCAATTCCGAAAAAATTATATTGTTACAATCCGGAATCTTATCGGCCTGCGGGTTATTCACGCATTGTTTTTGCTCCGGGAAAATGCCGTATAAATTGTTGACTTTGATTTTTCCCGCGCCGTACAGATAACCGTTTTTGTCTTCCAACACCCAAATTCCGCTGATATCGCCGGCGGCAAATTTAACCTCGGCATTGGCTGTCAGTTTAATTTTTTGGGCAATTTTATCGAAGATTTCGGCGGCCTTTTCATCATTTTTTTCTTTTTCCTCATCCGTTAAACCGTCTTCGTCCGGAATTTCGCTCAGAGCAATAACATCGGCGGCCGCAATGTTTTTGATGGAATATTTCAACTCTATTTGCTTAGGTTGAATGTTCGGACTTATAAAACTATCCAAGAATCCGCCGTCGATTTTTATATCATTGAACGTTGTTTGCCCCAAAATATAAAAATATTCTTCATTCTCGCGTTGTATGGTGTTTTTAATTTCGGCATCAAAACCCAAATTAAAGCCGAACATATCCACCCCGATTTTAACATCATCGACCAGCGCGGAAGATTTTGCCGCGGATAAAAACGGAACATTATCAACCATTTGCTGATAGTTAAACGCAGTGTCTGCCGGCATTTCATAAGTAATTTCCGAACGATGTTTTTCGCTTTTGATGTGCAACGAAAATATCGGAAACGCCAAATTAAGCGAATCCATAGACATCTCAGCGCTGTTTTTTACCAGATTATTTTCTTCGGTGACCTGTTGTTGCGAATCAAGGGCAGCGAGATTACCGATTTCACTCTTAAGACCGGTTGTTTCGTCTTTTTTGATGTATGACAAATCGCTGACATGCAGATTGCTGTAACTGACCACACCGATTTCCGGCACCATTTTTATTTCTTCTTTATAAGAGCCGGCGGTCAAATCTTTTACAAATGCAAAATTGAAATTGTTGTAAACCTGCGCCAAAAATTTATGCAAAGAGTTTACGGAAACCTCGTATTGCGCATAAGATTTGAAATCCTCAATTCTTTTGCATTCGGCCGTGGTTGCCGGTATGATATATTCGGAGGTTTTGTCGGTTGACGGCGTTGGTGTAGGCGCGGCCGCTCCCAAACCCGGCATGGCCAACTTGGAAAAATCCATTGCATCTTCTTTGACCGTTGTTGCCGGATAATTGACCGAACATTTCCCCTCATCGGCCTCTACTTTTACCTCAGCCCCGTAAGAGGATGTCAAGATTTCTGCCATTTGTTCGGCCACCGGTGCGGCGGCAAACGATGCTGTGCCGTAAATAAAAGAAATTGCCAACGTCAACAAAACTTTTTTCATAATTCATACTCCGATAAAAATTAACAATATCGGTTATTATAATCACTTTGTTATGATGTGCAACCTTTTTGTGATACTGTGCAAAATTTGCAATCGCGCAAAAAAATCTCTCGCGGTTCAACACGAGAGATTTTAAGCACTTAATCGTAATCCGAATGATTACTTTTAATATGTTTCATCAACTGCGAGGCCATTTCTTTTTGTGCCTTTGTTGATACATCAAAGCGCGAATTCATGCGGTCTTTTATCATCTGCGACACATCTTCGTCCTCGTTTTGCCAGGTTCTGATTCCTTTACTTTCCGAAGGAATTTCGCTGCCGTCAATGGCAAAACCGTTATGCTCCACTCCCGGCTCGTCATCATATTGCGGAGAAGCGCCGGTCAAGGTATATTGCGGAATATCGCCTTCTTTGAGCGTTCCCTGGCGTTCGCCCATCTGCACTCCCTTCAGCGCCCGACCGGTTCCGGCGTCGCCGTGCGTATATTCGCCGGCACGGATTCTTTCAAATTCTTCTTCGGCCTCACGCTCGGCTTTTTGTTCCGGCGTTTCCGGATTTTCATTCGGGTCGCTGTAACCGAACGGATATGCGGTTTTACCGTCGTCTTGCGGCGCGGCGCTCGGTACCGGTATTTCCTTGGCATTCGGCTTTGGCTCGGCATTGTTCTTACCTTCGCTCGAGTTCACGCCGTTCAGGCTCAATGCCGCGGCCACCGTTGCGCCGGCAACAACCACGCCGGTCATAATTCTGGAGCGCAATCTGCGGATGCGTTCGCTGTTGTTTTCGGCTTCTTGCAAATATTCCTTATTCGGCTTTACCATTTTATTTTCTCCCAATGTTGTACATCGCAAATCATAGCCTTATTATAGCTTATTTCGATTTTTTTGTCAATATATATATTATCATTGCATATTTTTGTTTATGAATTTGGGTTTTTGCTTGAATTTATCGCATTAATCGGCTACTTTTGCGATAATTTGAGAGTTTTTGAGGGAAAAATGTCCGATTTATTTGAAACAAATACATCATCAACACAAAGCAAAGCCGAATATACCGCCACCGACATCGAAGTATTGGAGGGTTTGGAACCGGTGCGTCATCGCCCGGGAATGTATATCGGCGGCACCGATATTCAGGCAATGCACCACTTGGTTGCCGAGATTTTGGACAACTCCATGGACGAAGCGGTTGCCGGTTTTGCCAATCATATTGATGTTACCATGAACGCGGACGGAACCGTAACCATTACCGACAACGGCCGCGGCATTCCGGTTGATGAGCACCCGAAATATCCGGGAGTATCGGCACTTGAAGTTATTTTGACCACGTTGCACTCCGGCGGCAAATTCGGCGGCGGAGCTTATAAAGTTTCCGGCGGCTTGCACGGCGTGGGCTTATCGGTGGTTAATGCTTTGGCGGAAACGCTGACGGTGGAAGTGGCACGCGACAAAAAACTCTGGCGGCAGGAATATTCGCGCGGCAAACCGCTGACACCGCTTGAGCTGGTCGGTAACTGCCCGAATCGGCGCGGCACTTCGATAACTTTCAAGCCGGATGCCGAAATTTTTGAGGGCAATAATCAGTTTATCGCCAACCGGGTTTATCGGATGGCGCGCTCTAAAGCTTTTTTGTTCAAAGGCGTTTTGATTAATTGGAAATGTGCGCCCGAGCTGATTACCGAAGGCGATACCACGCCGCTTGAGGCCGAACTGCATTACCCGAACGGTTTATCAGACTTTTTAAATATTCAAATCGGCGAACGCGCCACCGTTAATCGTACCGCGTTTGTCGGCGAATCGGAACTTGCCAACAATGAGGGCCGTGTTGAATGGGCAGTAACGTGGCCGCTTGATGAAAAAGGTTTTTCTTATTCTTATTGCAACACGGTTATCACTCCCGAAGGCGGAACACACGAAACCGGCTTTCGTTCGGCTTTATCGCGTAGTCTCAGAGAATACGGAGAAATGGCGAATTATAAAAAAATATCCGCCATTACGCCCGATGATTTATTAAGCGATGCCTGTCTGATGCTTTCGGTGTTTATTACCGACCCGCAATTTCAGGGACAAACCAAAGATAAACTAACCTCAACCAAAGCGATTCATCTGGTGGAAACCGCCGTAAAAGATTCATTTGACCATTGGTTGTCATCAGATGTGGAAAATGCCAAAGCGCTGATAGAATATGTTTTGGAGCGCGCCGAAGCCCGCCGCAAAAAGAAAGAAGAAAAAGCCCAAGCACGTAAAGCTCCGACCAAAAAATTGCGCTTGCCGGGCAAATTGGCCGATTGTTCGCAGGCAGCGGCCGAAAATACCGAAATTTTCATTGTTGAGGGTGATTCCGCCGGCGGTTCGGCCAAACAGGGACGCGACCGAGTTACTCAGGCTATTCTGCCTCTGCGCGGCAAAATCTTGAACGTTGCCAGCGCTTCGGTGGAGCGAATCGGGCAAAACCAGGAAATCAAGGATATGATAGAAGCGCTCGGTTGCGGTGTTAAAGATAATTATAACGAAGATAATCTGCGTTATGAAAAAATCATTATCATGACCGATGCCGATGTGGACGGGGCGCACATCACTTCGCTGTTGATGACGTTTTTCTATCAGCACATGCCGAAGTTGATTGAAAACGGGCATTTGTTTATTGCCACCCCGCCGCTGTATAAAATCGTGGCCGGCGGCAAAAACTACTATGCGCTTGATGATGAGGAAAAAGACAAGATTTTGAAAAAAGTCGTCAAGGGCAACATCAAGCCGGATATCAGCCGCTTCAAAGGTTTGGGCGAAATGAGCCCGGCGCAGCTCAAAGAAACCACCATGGATAAAAATAACCGCGTACTGCTACGAGTGATGATTCCGAGTACCGATACCGAAGAAGGTCGTGCCGAAGACTTTGAGACGCGTCGGCAGGTTGAGCGCCTGATGGGTAAAGATCCGGAGCCGCGTTTCCGCTTTATTATCGAGCGCGCCAAATTCGTCGACAATCTGGACATTTAGCCGATGATATGGGGGCTGAAAACCGAGGCGGCATTTGATGTTTGGTCAATCGAGCATCTGATTATGGGTGTTACGGTCGGCTGTTTTTCGATGTGGGCGGCCCAAAAAATCATCAAAGACGAAAAAATTTCCGACGGCCTGCGCCTGAAAATCAGCTTTATCATTACCCTGTTGGTGGCCTATATGTGGGAAACGCTGGAGCATTATCTTGAGGAGGGCCTGACCGGGCACGCCGTCGAATATTGGTTGCAAGGGGTGGAGCATTGGAGCAACCGGCTGTTTTGCGATAATCTGATGGTTATCAGCGGTTGGTGGATTTATCAGCAAAAAAATCGTGTTGTGTGGTTTGCCCGTGTGTTTTCCGTAGTCTGGCTGTTTGTGCACATCGTGATTTTTCCGCACAGCATGTTTTTGCACGAGTTATTTTAGGCCGCGCAGAAGAAGTGCCTGTCTTTTAACTTCCGGCTCCACGCGAAATGATTCGTTGATTTTGCGAATGGTCATCTTGAAGGTGGTCGCATCTAAATTATTCGACCCGCGCAAATATTGCAGACACTTTTCCGGATACTTGGCACAAAGCGTCGCCAAAGCCCAAGCAACGCCCATTTGCGCATAATATTTTTCGGTATAAAGCGAATCCAAAACCGCCATCACCCTATCGATATATTCGTCATTCAAATAATGGCTGAGCAACACCACCGCCACAATCCGCACCGCAAATTCCTGCCGCGAATTACGATATTGCATCACAAAATCCCATACCGGTTCGGGATAACATCGCGCCGCCGTAAAACCCTGACACAGCGCATCGCACACCGCCCAATCGTCGACATACGGCACAAAACGAGCAAAACAATCGAGTAAATGCGGCAAATCATCGCGGGCATAACCCAACATTAACGCATTCAACAACCGCAACTCAAAAGTTTCAAGCCGAGAGTTATCAAGCAAAATCCGATAATCGTCACGCGCAATACGCCGTGCGGTTTGTCGCAGAGCCGGCACCGATATACCGAAAGTTGTCCGCGGCAATCGCGCCAATTCGCTCACAATATCTTCAATGTTTGTCATACGGCTCCCCTTTACCTATTGTTATTGTATTTTTTATCGGTAATCTGCCCGCCGCTGTCAAGGAAAAAATATTTTTGATAAAAAACTTGACAAAATTTATATATTTGCTATACTCAGAATGAATTTATATTATCAAAAAATTATTTGCCCTATGAGTAGTACATGTTCAACAAATTGGAAGAGGATATCCAGGAGCTGTACATCATTCTTGATATCCTTTGCCTTAGGTGCATTTGCGGTAATTTTACTGGGCCATGCGTTTCGGGGAGATCCCTGCGCCATCGCCTTACTGCTGATGGAAATAGTGCTTTTCGCCTTACCGTTTTTGGTTGACGAGAGTAAGATGCCGAGGTGGCTTTCGAGTTTATGGATTACGAGTGCCGAGCTGTGGTTTCCGTTGACGGGACTCTGGCTGCTGCATCTGATGAGCATCATTTAGGGAAGAAGTACTCTTTTAGAAAGACGCGTTATGCCTGACCGCATAGCGCGTTTTTTGCTGCGCGCCTCTCCAGGAATACGGCATAAAACATCTTGACAACAGAATGTACTTTAATATAGTGAATCATATTTTATAAAGTATCTGCCGAAGGAAGTTATAATGAAAAAAGATATGGCTACGTCTAAACCGAAAGTTTCTGTTGTTTTGGCGATTTATAATATGCAAGAATATCTGCCGAAATGCTTGAAATCTTTGATTAATCAGTCTCTCAAAGATATAGAAATTATCTGCGTTAATGACGGTTCTACCGATGATTGCTCAGCCATTTTAGAGTGTTTTGCCCGCAAAGATAAACGCATAAAAATCTTTAACCAGGAAAACTGCGGGCCGGGTGTGGCGCGCAACAACGGTATAAGTAAAGCGACCGGTGAATACATCGGCTTTGTTGACCCTGACGATACAATCAAAGCAGATATGTATGAAAAAATGTATAATCAGGCGCAAAAACTGAATTCGGATATTGTGATTTGTGATTATGTACGTTATCAAACCTGGTCCGGCCACATAATTGCGCATAATGCTTTTGAAAAAGCGGTTAAATACATCAAAGCGGTGCCGCTCAATATTCCCGAAGGCGAAAACATTGACCGCGAAACTTTGTTGGATACGCTTCTGGTTTCGCCGTGTTATTCCGTAAACAGAATATACAGACGCTCGCTTTTGCAAAAAAACAACATCCGGTTTTCCGACAATATGTGTTATGAAGATTGCCCGCTTGTTTTGCAAAGCCATCTGTCGGCCAAAAACGTTTCTTTTTTGAATTATGCCGGCTATAATTACTTTTTGCGTAAGCAATCCATTGTACGCGCCTATACCAAAAAATATCTGGACTTTTTTGAAATCACCGAAAAACTCAAGCATATTCTTGCCGAACACGGTCTTAGTGACAGAATGGCTCTGAACTTGCATTATTTCAAAACCATGAATATGGCTTGGATCTACGACGGCCTTCCGGCTTCTGAGAAAAAATCGTTTATGAAATCGGCACGTAAATTTTTGACCGCTAAAGAATTGTACGAAATGAAAAGACAATGCAAACTTCGGTTTAAAGATACGTTAAAGAGATTATTCGGCAAATGCGTTACGGTTACAAAAGCACCGCGGCACGATATAGTCAAAATATTCAATATTACTTTTAAGATAAAACGCCGTTGCGGTCGCTTGGGAGCCGAACAGCATTATATTAACCTGGTGCGCAAAAATTATAAAAAGTACCCGAAAGACACATATTTGTTGTTTGACTGTTTGCATGATGCAACGGTAGAAGCAATCGACGCTTATTCTTTGTTTGAGAAAATGCGGGAAAAAGGGCTTCGTGCCTATTATGTGGTGCTTAAAAAAACCGCGCTTTATCAAAAATTGGCGGCCGAAAATAAGCTGGAAAATGTAATTGCTTTGAGTTTTTCCAGCCGCACTCATCCGAATGAATTTATGCAGAAAGTTCATGAAATTTTACTGCGTACAAAATACATCTTAACCTCGTTCGGCGAAAATTCCGGTACGACCGAAATGTTTTTCCGCCGTCATCCGTCTTGGCAATATATCTTCTTACAACACGGACCGACTTATATGAAAGAAAGCGTATTGTACAACGGCTATTTGTATCCGGAAAAATATGATAAATTTTTGGTATGTTCCGACCGCGAAGAAGACCTTTGGTTAACATATAATTTTCCGCGAGAGAAGTTGCTCAAGGTCGGTTTGCCGCGTTGGGACTTATTAAAAAATCAGCCGAAACAAAAAGAGAAAAGCATTCTGTTGATGCTGACTTTCCGCCACCTCAATGCCGTTACCTTTGAGAGCTCACTTTATAAAAAGAATCTGTTACGGTTGTTGCATAATCAAAAGTTGGCCGATTATCTGCAAAAAAATAAAATCACATTATATTTTGCGCCGCATCACGCCTTGATAAGTGAGATGAATATTGATTTTGATTTATCAAACGAAACCAACATCAAGATTGTTGAAAGCGACAAGATTTCACAATGCATCAGAAAATGCTCTTGTCTGATAACCGATTTTTCTTCGGTGGCGTTTGATTTTATGTTTCAATATAAGCCGGTGGTATTTTATATGTTGGATAAGGGTGATCCTATATTGGAAAGTTATGATGCTACCGACCTTGCCAGGTTTGATTATAAGCAATATATATTGCCTGATGTATTTTTTGACGAAGATGCTGCCGTCGAGCGGGTTATCGAATATTGCAAAAACAATTTCCAAACCGATGAGGTTACCCGCAAAATATACGATTCATTCTTCTATACCAAAGAAAATATCCGCGAGCTGCTGATTGAAAAATTGGAAGAATCATACCCTAACAAGTAAAGATTTAAGAAGTATCATATAAACCGTTCGATTTTATCTCATTGTTTCAGATTAAAACCGATTACGTCTCCGTATCTTACGGTGTGATTAAAAAATAAATACTGATAACATAACAAAAACAGCCGGGTTAAACCGGCCGTTTTTATTTTACCCAGCTGTAGTTTTAATCCATCTCGGCAAGTCTGGCGGCTTGGTCTTCGGCAATCAGCGCGTCGATGATTTCATTCAGCGCCTCGCCCGAAACCACTTCTTCCAGCTTATACAGGGTCAGATTTATCCGATGGTCGGTAACGCGGCCCTGCGGATAGTTATAAGTACGAATGCGCTCGCTGCGGTCGCCGCTGCCGACTTGCAACTTGCGCTTTTCCGAATAGTTGGCGTCGATTTTGGCCTTCTGCTCGTCATAAAGTTTGGCGCGCAAGTGGTTCATCGCCTTTTCTTTGTTTTTAAACTGCGAGCGGTCATCCTGACATTGTACCACTACACCGGTCGGAATATGGGTAATACGCACCGCTGACTCGGTACGGTTAACGTGCTGACCGCCGGCACCCGACGCGCGATACACATCGATTTTCAAATCAGCCGGATTAATATATAAATCAACTTCTTCAATTTCCGGCAAAACCGCCACCGTGGCCGCCGAAGTGTGTACCCTGCCCTGCGACTCGGTTACCGGAACGCGCTGTACGCGATGCGCACCCGATTCAAACTTGAGCTTGGCAAACACATCTTTACCGGTAATGCGCGCCGAGGCCTCTTTATAGCCGCCGATACCGTTTTCGTTAGAATCGAGAATTTCGAACTGCCAGCCCTGTTTTTGCGCATAGCGCTGATACATCTCAAACAGCACCGCGGCAAACAACGCGGCTTCATCGCCGCCGGTGCCTGCCCGCACTTCCAAAATGGCGTTTTTCTCATCGTCGCTGTCTTTCGGCAACAACATTACTTTGATTTCCTTTTCCAAAAGCGGCAACTGCTCTTTGGCCTCATAATATTCGGCTTCAGCCATTTCGCGCATTTCTTTATCGAGCGTTGCGTCTTCCATCATCGCCTTGTCGTCGGCCATCATTTGTTGATGATGCTGGTATTTATGGATTACCTCAACCACCGGCTCTAAGGTTGAAAGTTCCTTATTGAGCTTTACCAATTCCTCGGTCGAAACGTCAGAAGCGAGCAAAGCCTGCACTTCTTCAAAACGATTAACCACATTTGCCAGTTTTTCATCTAAATTCATTATTGCAATTCCTCAACCAATTTTGCCAAAGCCACCGTCTTTTGGTCGCCGCTGTCCAAATCTTTAATGGTTACCGTCTTATCCGCCAGTTCGTCCGAACCGATAATCACGGCCTTGCAGGCATTAACCTTATTGGCTTTCATCATGCGTTTTTTCATATTGCCGCTGTAACTCTGTTCCACCGAAAAACCGGCCAAACGTAACTCGTGAGCAATTTTGAGCGCGGCCTCGGCAGTGTCGTCTCCCACCGGGATTACCGCAATCGGCCGCGGCAAAGATACGTTTTTTTCCAACAGCATGGCCAAACGTTCAACCCCGCCGGCCCAACCGATACCGGCAACTTCGCCGCCGCCCATCTGCGCCACCAGCCCGTTATAGCGGCCGCCGGCCAAAACCGTACCCTGCGCCCCGAGCTTGTCGGTAGTGAGCTCAAATACCGTGTGCGAATAATAATCCAAACCGCGCACCAACCGGTTGTTAATGCGATATTTGATACCGAGCATATCCAGCCCTTTCAGCACCGCGGCAAAAAATTGCTTTGAAGCTTCGTTTAAGCTGTCGGCATACAGCGGCGCGTTTTCCACCACCGCTTTATCACATTCTTCTTTAGAATCGAGCACCCGCAACGGATTTTTTTCCAAACGGTTTTTACTGTCTTCGGAAAGCTCATTATAATGCTTTTGCAAATACGCCACCAATTTTTCGCGATATGCGGCACGACTTTCGGCATCTCCCAAGGAGTTGATTTCTACCGTAACCTGTCCGCTTAAGCCGAGTTTTTCCAAAAACTCATAAGCCATGGCAATAACTTCAATATCGGCTTGCGGCGTTTCCACTCCGAGCAGTTCAACTCCGAATTGAGTAAATTGGCGCTGACGTCCTTTTTGCGGACGTTCATAGCGAAACATCGGACCGGTATAATAAAACTTGACCGGCAGATTTTGCTGCATTCCGTTAGAAACAAACGCACGCACCACGCCGGCCGTGCCCTCCGGACGCAGAGTGAGACTTTCGCCGCCCTTATCTTCAAAGCAATACATTTCTTTGGTGACAATATCCGAGGTATCGCCCAAATTGCGGGCAAACACTTCCGTAAATTCGAAAATCGGCGTTTCGATTTCCTCAAAGCCGTATTTTTCCACCACCTCTGAGCCGACGCTCACGACTTTTTTCATTTTTCGCTTGGCGGCACCGTATAAATCATAAGTGCCGCGCACACATTGTACCTTTTCCATATAATCCTCTAGTTATTTGTTTTTATCAAAAAGCTGTCCAAACTGACGCGTTTATTGTTCAATACCGATACTACCTTAACCGGCTTATCATCAACATAAAAAGTTGCGCTGCGCGGTCTGCCTACGGTAATGGTCAGGCCTTCTTCCTGCGGAATATTATAGCTGAAACCTCTTTTATATACCGAGCCGCGAAGCACGGTTTTGTCGCCTTTTTTGATTTCCACCCAGGACGGGCCGCTCAAAACCATCCGCATTTGATGGAATTTACTTACCGGTGCCGCTTCGGCCTCCGTTTCTTCGGCGCTTTCTTCTACGGTTTCCTCAACCTCCGCTTCCGGTTCGTCATCCTCTATTTCGGAAACAATGTCTTGCAAGGTTGCCGCCGGTTGCTCATCGTCCGGCTCAATAGCTTCTTCCGTATTTTCGATTTCTTCCGGCTCTTCCGCGGTTGCGATTTCATCTTCATCCGTTGCATTTTCTTCAGCCACTATTACCGGCTCCGGAATAACATCGGCCGCATCTTCCTGAAAATCCTCCACCGGTTCGCTCAACGGCAAAACCGACCATATAACAAACAACACTGCCAAGCCGCAAATACCGAAAAATATATGCTTCAAACGCGGTTTGGAAGAAGCGGTATGGGCAACTTTTTCGCTGATTCTTTCTTCTTTATTTTCGTGAAAAGATTGCTGATAAGAAGATACGATACGGTCGCTGTTCAAGCCCACCGTTTCGGCATAAGCGCGGATAAATCCGATTCCGAACGGACGCGGCGGAATGTTGGCAAAATCCATTTCTTCGATGGCCGTAACATAAGCTTTGCGAATACACAATTCTTCGGCAATATCGGCTTCGCTTTTACCTGCTTTCAAACGCGCCTCGCGCAGCATTGCGCCCACGGTTTGGATTTCTTCCTGTTGTTGTTCTGTTTCTTTTGTCACGTTTTTTCTCCTGTTGTTGTGCGGCTTATATCATAAAAATTATTCAATTGCAATAGCGTGATCGTAGGCATACGCCGTTAATTGCGGCCGAATACTGGTTTTCGGAGATTTCATCAGGGTTTTGATATAATCTTCGACATCTTCGGTGTTCATGGAACGTATCATATTTTTGATTTGGGCAAAACGCGCTCCGGAGACCGATAAATTGCGATATCCCAAACCGATAAGCGCCATCGCTTCCAACGGGTTGCTGGCCATTTCACCGCAAACCGAACAATGCACCCGGTATTGCATGGCCTTATCCACGATTTTTTTCATTAACTTCAAGAACGGCGCCGAAAGCACGTCATAACGGTTGGACAGCCGCGGATTGCCGCGGTCGCAGGCAAACACAAACTGATACAAATCGTTGGTGCCGACCGAGATAAAATCAACTTCTTGCAACAACTCGTCAAGCTGGAACAACACCGACGGAACCTCAATCATTATACCGACTTTCACTTCGCGTGCCGTCGGTTTTTTACGCTGTTGCTCGCGTTCGTATTCCAACATCAGCGTTTCTTTGGCTTCCAAAAATTCCTGCAGCGAAGAAACCATCGGAAACATCACGTTCAGCTCTTTGCCGGCGGCGGCACGGAGCATGGCGCGAATCTGCTGACGCAACAGGGCGCGCCGGTCCAACGTAATGCGAATCGAACGCCAACCGAGCGCCGGATTTTCCTCTTTCATTTCGCCCCAATACGGCAAAAATTTATCCGAGCCGACATCCAAGCTGCGGAAAAATATCTTTTTGCTGCCCATGGCATCAAACAATTTTTTGTATTGCTTTTCCTGGCTTTCCACATCCGGCATTTTATCGGCCGACATAAAAGTAATTTCGGTACGATACAGCCCGATACCGTCGCAATTTGTCGGTTTGAGATATTCATAATCCAAGTCCAAGCCGTAATTCATCGCCAAACTGATTTTTATATTATCCAAAGTTACCGTCGGTTTGTTCTTGAGTTTTTCGAGTTCGGCAAAAACTTTGTGCAAACGCACCGATTTTTTCTGGTATTCGGTAATCTGTTTTTCGCTCGGGTGCGTATATACCATGGCCTCGCTGCCGTTAACGGCGATGACCTCTCCGACCTTGATTTCTTTCAAAATCCCGTGAATCTTGGCAATTACCGGAATATTCAGCGCTTTGGCCACAATCACCACGTGCATGGTCGGAGTACAATCTTCAATTATAAGACCGCGGATGTTTTCGTATTTATAGTCCATCAAATCCGACGGGCCCATGGTTTGGGCAATAATCACTATATCTTCATCCGGCGCTATTTGTGCCGCGGATTGATTATCGCCGGCGATAAACGCCCGCAACCGGTCGGAAACATCGCGCAAATCATAAAGTCTTTCTTTAAGATAAGGGTCATTGGTGGCGGAAAGTTTGTTCCACATATCTTCATAAACATGCTCCACCGCCGCCTCGGCCGTATAGCCTTTTTCAATATCGTTGTTGATTTTTTTATACCACCCCTTATCCTGGGCAAACATCCGATATGCTTCCATAATTTCGGTAGTGTTGCCGATATAGTTGCCGGCCTGGTCGATTTTATCGTTGAAATAATCAACCATACGTTGCCGCCCTTCCTCAAGCTTGGATTTTTCCAGCTCGATGTTGTCGGTAAAGATGTTGACCAGTTCGCGATGACGGTGATGCAACACCGCTTTGCCGACGCCGTAACCCTTATTGAGACTCGTACCGTGCAAAGCATCTCGCACCACAATACCTTTTTCACGAATAATTTGATTACGAAATTCCAAAAATTCTCTGTGACCGAACAAATCCGGCAATGCCAACGCCAGAGTTTCGGCTTTTTCCACCTCGGCATCGTCAAACGCGTCAGCTCCCGACTTTGTAAGCACCAAAGCGCCGATAGTCAGGTTCATACGGGTTACCGGAATGCTGAGCAACGTAATATTCTGCGCCTGCAGAGTTTCGCGAATGGTGCGCTTGCTGGCGGCGCTGCGACCGATACAGTCTTCATTGTAGCGGATATTGGATTTATAATTCTGTGCCTTCCACTCGCCCACCAATTCCAGATAATTTTCATCAACGGTGGCATACAGTAAAGCCGAATCAGCCTTAGTCGAATCGACAAAGGCTTTAAGTATTTTATTTAGCTTTTCCGGCATAGTCCTGGATTTAAGCAATTCGGTACTGATTAAACGCTGAATTGCCAATGCCTCGCTGATTGCCGCCGATATTTGCATCTGAATACCTGTCAAATTATTGTTGCAACATTTGTTTTATTGTTATACTAGATTTTTACTGATGTAAACTAAAAAAGGAGTTAAAAATGGCGAATAATTATGCACGCGGACAACATGATGTCCGTCCGTGGGGAACCTGGGAAGTTATCGATTGCGGCAACGGCTTTTGTGTTAAGCACATTACGGTTAATGCCGGCGGAATTCTCTCATTGCAACTGCACCATCACCGGGCGGAACATTGGATTATGGTTAACGGCACTGCCACTGTTACGCTCGGCGAGCAACAAATCGAGAAAAAGGCCGGCGAATCGGTGTTTATTGGTGTGGAAACAAAACATCGCATTCAAAACAATACAACTCAACCGTTGGAATTTATCGAAGTGCAGGTCGGCGAAAATTTGGATGAAAACGATATTGTGCGTTTAGAAGACAAATACGGCCGTATCGGCTGACCTTATTATCTGTGCATAACTTTATGCATAACTGCAGAATCCCCTTGAACTTTTTTAAAGGTTAATGAATCCTTAAGCAAGTTTTGGGGGATTTTTATATGTCTGACAGCGATAATTTTGATTTCAGTGTTGTGCAAACCGGCGATGTAATGGTGTCGGCTTATCCGGAGCAACTGGACTGCGACGACAGCAGACGCGAGCTGTGGGCCTATTGCCTCAGAATAGAAAACAATTCCAACCAGCGTATTCGCTTGTTAAGGCGTAATTTTTGCATTACCGACAGTTTCGGGCAAAATCATTATGACTTAAGCGAAGGCTTTGACGGCGAAATTCCGGATTTGGAGCCGGGAGAATGTTTTGAATTTGAGGACACCGCAGTTATTGACGGTCGCGCCGCCGTACTCTACGGCAGTTGTGTTGCCGCCAAAGACGACGGTACGGTTTTCAACATAGATATTCCGCTGATGCAACTCAGTACGGCGAATCCGTTGCCGAGCAAATTTTTGATTAACTGAAAAACGCCGGAAAAATCCGGCGTTTTATTTTTTAATGCTCATTACGTTTGATTGATAAATCATCCAACGTTTTTAACAATTCTTCATCTTGCAGCTGAATAAGCTCGTTGTTCTCAATACCGTTTTCTATTTTCTGCTCTACTGCATTTTTATCGATTGTTTCGGCATCTTCCTTAAAGACCAGAGCATGTCGCCATTGAAAAACCGCTTCGTTTTTACGGCCGCCCATCCAATAAGCATCGCCCAGGTGGTCGCTGATGGCGGCATTACCGGAATTAAGGTCTGAGGCCTGTTCCAAAAAGCGGATGGCTTTGTCGTATTGTCCGAGCTTAAAATAAACCCAACCGAGGCTGTCCATAATGTGTCCGTCATACGGATATTGCCGATATGCTTCCAAAATCATGGCAACCGCATCGTCGGGATTTTTATTTTCAACCAACCAGGAATATCCGAGATAATTCAACACATTCGGGTCGCGGTTGCTGAGTTCCAACGCTTTTTGCAAATTGGCTTCGGATTTATCTTTTTGATTCATCCGGTCGTACGAAATCGCCATGGCATAATAAATCGGCCAGTTGCTCGGCTGCTCCTGCTTCATACTCGCCAGCGCCTGCTGATACAGTTTCACGGCTTCGGCATCTTTGTGCTGATTACTGTTGATACCGGCCAAATCGCTCAAAAGCTGAGTGTTGTCAGGATAGCTTTGCAACAAAATTTTCAGCTGATTTTCCGCCGCATCGTATTCTTCCATCGAATTATAGTTTTCAATCATTTTCAGCCGCGCAATAAAATACGAACCGGAATCTTTGCCGATTTGCGCATAATATTTGTTGGCTTCTTTAAGCATACCGGATTCCTCCAATACGTTGGCCAGCGCAATTTTAGAAACTTCGTATTCCGGATTGAGGTACGACGAAGTTGCTATATAAAATTGGGCAATATCGCCGCCGTTGTGCGCAGATCTGAACAGGGTGCCGACATTAAACAGCGCTTCGGACAAACCCTTTTGCGGCGTATCAATAACCGGTGCGGTTGCGGCATTGGCATTATCGATTTTTATTTCGATATCTTTAAGCAACATCGACAATAAACCTTCGTCGTTATAATGTCCCAAAAGCCGCAAAGCATCTTCCTTATTGCCAAGACGCACATAAAAATTGGTGATTACTTCCAAAACACGATAAGTTACGTCTTTGGGATATCTCTGCACAATCGCGGCATAGCATTCCGAGGCTTTTTCTTTGTTGCCGAGATAGTCGTAAATCATCCCCTTATGAAACAATTTCATAACATTCAGCGACGGGTCGTTGGCAATACTGTCGATGGCGGCGATTGCCTTTTCTTCATTGTGTTCGCCGGCATAAGCCCAAGCATTAAACAGCGGATTAACCAGCCCCACATAGAGTCTGTCGTCGACCGTAGCCATAACATCGCGTGCGGCGGCATAATTTTTATCGGCAAATTCTTTGACCGCCACCACCATCGGCGCCAGCAACTCTCTTTTTTCCGACTCCATTTCTTTGCGGGCATAAGGAACCGCCCTGTCTATTTGCCCCAACGAAGTCAAAATAACATATACCGTACGGTTGAGCGGCACGTTGTCTTTGTCTTTATCTATGGCGATTTTATAATATTCGGCGGCATTTTCAAAATCTTGCCGCAAGTGTGCCACCCGGCCGGCCAAATAAGCGCCGTATTGCGATTTTGTGCCATAAAAAGAAATGGTTTGGTCCGGATTTTTCTTAGCGATAAAATCCTGATATTGCCAATATCCGTCGGCATCAAATTCCGGAACAATACTCACCGACGAATTCCATTTTTCCCACAGCGGCAAATCGCGAATATTCTGCCGCAACGGCCACATTGCGGCGCAGATCACGGCTATTATACATACGGTTCTTATCAACATTTTCATCATAACTCTTTACCTTAAAACCCAAATTATCGTCACTATAATATAAATTTTATTTATTAGCAATGAGTAAAAATTTATCAACAACTGTTTATATATACCGCAAAAGATATTCTTTGTATTGCAAAAAAAAATATTTCCGCATATATTGAAACGGTGGAGTGAAAATGGACAATATCGAACAAATATTGAATTGGTATTTAACCGCCGGCGTTGATGAAATTTGCGCCGATACGCCGTGCGATGCCCTGAAACCGGCCGTGCCGCCGCAAAACAATGTTAGCAGCAACTCTGCCGCAGTTCCGACAGCAAATGTTGCCCGACAGGCTGTTTCCGATTTGTCGCAAATAAATGTCGTTGCCTGCAAAAACGCCGAGGAAATCTGCCAAAAGGCGCAAACGCTCGATGATTTGCGTGCCATGACGGAAGATTTTGACGGTTGTTCTTTGAAGTTTTCGGCCAACTCCACCGTGTTCGGTTACGGCAATCCGCAGGCGGAAGTAATGCTTATCGGCGAAGCACCGGGAGCGGATGAAGACCGCTTGGGCGAACCTTTTGTCGGGCGCAGCGGCCATCTTTTAGATAAAATGCTGGCGGCGATTGAGCTTAAACGCGAAGATTGCTACATTACCAACATTTTGCCGTGGCGGCCGCCGGGGAACCGCACTCCGACCTCGGAAGAAGTGGCGGTTTGTCTGCCGTTTTTGAAGCGGCAAATTGAGTTAATAAAGCCGAAAATAATCTTCATTCTCGGACGCAGCGCAGCCAATGCCCTGTTGGATAATGCCGACAGCATCTCGTCTTTGCGCGGGCACTTTATTGACTACACTTCGGCTCAGGGGACGGTTATTCCCACTCTGTCGAGTTTTCACCCGGCGTATTTGTTACGCACCGCGTCGCAAAAAAGCAAATCGTGGGCGGATTTGTTGCGCCTGAAACATAAATTGAGCGAGCTTTAGTTTTTTTATAAAATTTAGGAAAAATTAAAGAATAATTGTGTATGATATGGTCAGATTTAATACTTTGGAGTAGAAAAATGAGTTTGATTAAAAAAATTACATTCGGTTTAACTTTCGGTATGGCCCTGTGCTTAGCGGCTGCGTCTTATGCCGATGAACCGCAGAAAAAAGAATTTGAAAAAACTTCTGATGCCGATGCCATTTTGTTCCGTATCGAAAATATTAAACCTTTAACCAACGAAGAAGGTTTGACCGACAGATGTTCTTTTTTGGTAACCGTATACAACCGTATGGAAAAGAAGGTTGAAAAAATCAATATGGACTTCCGTTGGCAAGATGCCATCGCCAAAAAATATCAGATTGTTGATGACAGCGTAGAGCCGGTTGATGATCCGAAAGATGCCATCACTTATATTATGAAGCATATTGAGTTGGAAGACATTTTCCCGCATCAGCAAAAGAGTTTTGAAGAAATCGTTACCACCGACAAGTGCTTCTTGTTGCTTGACCAGCTGGAATACAAAGTAAACGATTGTATTGCCGAAGGCGATAAAATTACGGTAAAGAACAACCAGCAAACCAATCGCGGCAGCTGTCTTGACCGCTTCAACTACATCAACTCAAAGAATCCGGAATACTATTCGGAATTTAAGGATACTCCGGACAGCGTATTGGAGCAGCAGGCAGAAGAAGCTAAGGCTCACGAGTTGGCCGGCGTTGAAGAAGTTTATAAAAAGTCTTTAGCCGATTTGGAAGAAGTTTCGCTCGAATTGGATAAAATCATAACGAGAGAAGCAGCTGCCGAAAAAGATAAAAAAGTCGAAGGCGAAGATAAAGATAAGAAAGACGAAAGTAAAGACGAGGCTGAGGCCGGAGATAAAGAATAATCGGCTTTGAAAGGTTTGACAATGCGTTTGATTTGTTATCTTGTATTAGTTGCCGCTTGCTCGGTGTTTAATGCTTCCGCGCAATCTTTTTCCAGCGGTTCGGGTATTGCGAGCGGTTCGGATAAAGCAACCGCGGCAACCGCAGACACCGCCGATACGGCGGCGGCCGACGCTGCAGCAGATGCCGCAAAGCCGAAGGATGCACCGATAATCGGCATTCCGGCCTATACCGAATCCAATGATGTTGCCTCCAAACCTGATGTGGTGGTAAACATCAGCGGTGACGAGCAAAAGGTGCAAGAACCGGTATATGATAACAGCGAGGGCAAAGTTGTCAGTTTCAAGATTGTCAACGGCAAGCTCGTGCACGATGACGAACGCAAAATTCTGGTTTCGTATGACGATTTTTCGGTCAGCCGCGGTATGGATAATCTGGTTCGTTGCAAAATGCGTATTTACGTATTGAACGATATGACCGAACGTCTCAACAGTTTCGGCATCAAGCTGATATGGCCGGAAATCACCACCGCCATCAACCTGGTGAAGGTTAATCCGGGAGTTAGAACCTATCGCGACGTTATGCTTTTGGGCGACGGTTGTTTCTCGATGGATAAAAATCCGACGATTGAGGTTAATCGTTGCCGAGTTAAAGGCAAAACCGAAGAACAATGTGCCAATGCCGTCATGTGGTATAAAAAACAGGCAAAATAGATTTTATAAATACTTTCCTCCGGCAAGGGCTTTCGTGAAAATCGAAGGCCCTTGTTTTTTTCTTGCCAATTTTGCAAAAAAAATATATAATATAAGTGTTACAAATTAGGGATTTTATTTGCGATTATTAAATTATTCTTTTCATTGTTGTTATTTCTGCTTTCCGAAACTTTATGTTTTGGTTGGTTGATAATTTCAATATTTGAGGGAGTGGTTTGTTAAGCGCAAATAAATCCCTTAAATTATTGGAACTATGGCAACAATATTCTTTTTAGCCTTCGTACTCGCCTGCATTTTAGGTGTCAGATATGTTTGGCAGAATCACCGGGAAAAGCGTATAGTGAAAATACCGTTGACTATCATCGGCTTATATTTCATATACAAATTTCTCGTCTGGTTATCATGTATTATATCATCAATATTCGGTGGCGGAACCGTCACGGTAATTGTTATTATAATACTGGTAATTGTAGCATACGGAATTTGGGATGATATGTAATCATTTCAGATTTCAAAACTGCGGACGTTCGGTATATGAAAGGAATTTCATAAACCGAACGTTTTTTTATGCAAAAAAACACACGTATTTAAAAAAGCGAACAGCGTCTCTCCGGTTAGGGTAGAGGCGCTGTTCTGTATGGTGAACGTTGAGAATCACTTAGAGGGGCTCTGGTAGGGCTTCATATCGTGGCGAAGGTTCCACACCTCTGCCTCGGTATTATAGCCGGCGAACTTCATGCCCGGGTGGTTATACTTCTTGTGCTTATTGAAGCGGAAGCTAACACCGGCATAAAGCTTTACCTCCTGGTAAAACTTATTGGTATTGAGCAGAATGTTCTGCTGCAAACCGTAAGATACACCAGCAAAGAGACCCCACGGTGAAAATGCCTTGTGCCAATAGGCCTCGGCAAACACGTAGCCGCCGGAAGTGAACTCGCGGATGTCCAAATCGCTCCTAGTCGTGGTATGGGTAGTCGTTGACCCATCGGGGTTCACCGTCTTACCAGACCATTCATACGTTTCGTTATCAAGGAACTGGGAGAGCTGGAAAGTTCCAGCAATACCCAACTTGATACCGGCGTGATGATTAAGGAACTGAATCGGCTTCCAGTACGCACGGAACTCCGCACGCTCCTGGAGGAATACAGACACGTCGTCGCTCGCAACATCGGGACGAGCACGCTGGAAGATAAAACGACCATCGATACCGCCACGACGAGCTTCCCATCCAGCGCCAACACCACCGCCAAGGACCTTATGGTCCGCAAACCAACCACCGACAGCAAACGCGTTGATGTCGTAGCCATGATTATCCTCCGTATAGAGGATCAACGGCTTCTGGTTGTTGCCAGCCAAGGTCTTAATCTCATCCTGGTGCGCTCCCTTATAGCGGGTAGCGTCCTCGTCGTTGAGAATTGTTACCTTGTCCTGGTTGCCGAACTCGGGGTTTGAATTGGCACTCATCTCGGGGGTAAGACCTCCGAAATTGCTCTCGTCCCAAACCTGAGCGTTAACGGTTGCGGTTGCGCAGCACAGAGCGGCTGCTATGATAAACTTTTTCATTGTAGTAATTGTTTGAAAATGAATAATTTGTGTTGTCTCTCGAGGTTACCGACTCGCAAGGTCATACGGCATAGCCGCTCTATCCCCTTATATGCCGACCGGCACACTCGGAAAATAATTATGACTTTTGCAAGAAGGCGAACCTCGAGACATCAAACACTTAAAAAAAATTACATATCAATGGGGCTGGATATGCACGGAACCCGTCCGCGCGCTTCGACCCCATTGCGGGGAAGAAGGGTTATTTCCAGCTACCAAGATACGACCCGGAGTAAGTGTCGGTAGCGGTTAAGCGACCGTCATTAACCTTAAGGTCGTAGCGAGAGGTCTGAGTTGAGCAATGCCCGTCAACCATATGTCCTTCGTCCCAGTTCTGAGACATTGCAATCATATAGTCTTGGTTAGCACGCTCGGTGTTGCCACGTGACCAAGTCATCTGAGTATACTGGTCAGAAGCCACAGTATTAATCCAGACCCCGTCAACGCAGGTACCTGAATTGTAGCTATGGTCTGAAGTGTACTCAAAGTACTCGAAGTTCCAATCAGGAGACGAGTACGACTGTACTACCACGGGCAGAACACCCTTCTCAAAGTGCAACGACCAGATATAAACGAAGCCGTTGTGCTTAGCGTTATTGCTAACGGTCTGCTTCACTTCAAGAAGTTTTCCCCAAGGCTTGGGGAAGAAAGTCTCTTCCTCTGGTACTACCACTTTCACCTTGATGGTTCCGGGAGCAGTGCTGGTCTTTATATTGGAACCCCAAACGTAACGGAGTACGTCGGAGTAAGAATATACAGTATATCCGTTGTTCTCCACACCGGCCGACAGAGCGTCAGCATTCGATGCGCTAAGAGTACGCGACTCAAATGAGAACGGGTTGTCGTTGTAGATGACCTTAAAGCCATTGGCCTCACGAGAAGTCCAATGATTCTTCTGGGTTGAACCTAACAACGTAACCACGGACTGCAAGTCGTAGTACTCACGTACCCAGCTTGCCTTTGCACCCTTCTGCTCCTCCGAGTGGTTCTCAGTATTGGAGAGAGATACAGTCACGTTAGAAGTGCTGTAAGTCTTATCCTCCTCCTCTGAAGACCAGTTGGTATCGCAGTTTAAGGAACGAGAATCCTTGAACTGGAAAGGAATGCGCTCAACATGGCCATCGGACCAGTTGATAACGTAAACCAAATTCCAGATAACCTGGTTATCATCGATATCCTCGGTGCAGTTGGACTTATCCCAGCCCTGGGAGGTGATATGGGCGTTTTCCACCAAAAGGAACACACTTTCAGCAACGTCCTGAGCGTAGCCCAGATACGAAGTGCCGATTGCGTTGTTCAGACGGCGAGTAGTATACCCATTTCGACCTTCTGCGTCGTTAACGATGGTGCTGCGCTCAGCAACCTCCGGAGCAATGAAATCGAAGTTAGCCTTAACACCAAACTGGTTGGAGTATTCAGCCTTCTCGTGGTAGAACTTGTAATCGGTGTCAACCGGATTCAAGTCACCGTCATTGTTCAAGCGAGCAGAGAACATGTCAGTTTTGCCACTAATGGTAAAGTTACCATCGGTGCGAACTTGAGAGGCATTGCCGTTCTGCCAGGGATTGTTATACCTCCAAGTGTAAAGAAAGTTCTTTACAATCTTGTCATATTCCTCCTTAGCAGTCCACTTGCGCTGCAGAATGGTAGACTCAGTTGAACGGTGCTTAGAACCGTCCTTCATAATCCACTCAATTTCCACATCGCAGCGCTCCTCAGTCTCGCTGATGGGGACTCTGTTCTCCGAAACCTTTTTAGCGTCAACGATATCGTTGACGTCCATCTGATAGACACGGATGGTATCACGCAACTCAATCTCAGCCCCGTTCATCTCATAACCGATAATCTCGTAGGGTACGCCCCACACAAATTCACGACAGACAGAATCTGCCACGAACTCGTCGCCGCGGGTACGATAATTAGTCGTGCCAGGCAAACGATTAATCGCTTTGAGATACTTCTTACCAATCTTGATGTACGGCAGTTTGTAAGTCTTACCGTTCAGCGTATACTCGATACGCTCATCGGCATTGTTTGAATAAACGATGTTGCCGTCCTCTACCTGAGAGGTGGTCTTAACAGCGTCCTCAAACACCTTACGGTTGTCCGAAGATGATTTTGTAGAAGTCACAGGGTCAGAGTGTGAAGTGCGCTCCAAAGAATAAGCAAGAGCTACATCTTTGGCTGCTGCGTATTTGTCATGCTCGTGAGAGCAAGACACACGCGCACTACCCTTATCGGAAAGGCCCAAATCGGAACCGTCCTTAACCACCCAATTAATGTCAGCCTCGTTGCCGCGGTTGTCCACGGTATAGCTAAAGACATAATCAGGATTGATTTCGACGGGGTCATCCGGCTTTACGGGGCCCTCCGTATCTTCCGACTGAGTACGGAAATCGGTTAATTTTTCGCAAGAAGCGAACCCGATGATTGCTACCAAGGCAAGCACAAAAAGGCCTGCGAGGTTTAATTTCTTACTTCCCTTCATATTTTGTAATTTTTTTTTGTTTTTGTATTCTTGAAACGGTTCATCTCACTAAAGGAACACTCAACTCGTGAGAAATTTCCTTTGTCATCACTATGACGGAGAGCGTTTTACGTGTGTTACAGCTGAAAACCATACTGCATTACACAGGACTCCGTCATCATTAATGGCGAAGTGATATATAGAACTGTCAATTTCCATACAACAAAACCAATGAAAACGTATATTAAGTGATTTTTACGTTCTCTATAATTGTAGGTATACTAATTGACAATGATAATTCATAAGCATTATTAACATAGCACGTTTTTTCGGGCTTTGCAACAAAAAAATGCATACTTTTGCAAAAATTTCGACAAATGGCGAAAATATTGCTGAATCGGACACACTTATATATTATATATGAATCTGCCGCGTTTTTTTGCGGGGAAGAACAAGCCTCGTCATTACGAGGAAGCCGGAACGGCTGACGTGGTAATCTCATACGACGCCGTGCAACCTCAGGCCAAACAATACTGCCGCCGCAAAGCAAGGTATTGAGATCCTCACGTCGGCACGCCGTGCCTCCTCAGGATGACGAGTATGATTCTATCCGGCTCGCAATGTCGCACCATTCCGCGGAGTCGCGACACAAAAAAAGGAGCCCCAAAGGAGCTCCTCAATGACTTTTTTATGCTAAGCATGCATATCAGTAATATTTCCAAGCCAATTCGTTGGTGGTATCTGCAGTACAAGCGTTGGCAGCCCAAGCAACGGACATCGGCATTTTATTGAAGCAAGACAAAGCTTTACCAGCCTCACCTTTTGATTCGCAAGCATCATATACTTGCGATTTCAAAGTTGCGGTGTTGTTGATGGAGAATGCAATCAAACCGGAACCGGAAGAAGCATCCCAGTTTTGCGAAGCCAAGTCAACACAAGCTTCCTTCGGAATACCGCCGAATACGATGATGAATGCTTTGTGAGCTTTGGTAGCGTCGTTTTGACCGCTACCGTTTTCAATGGCAAATCTGGAAGCGGAGTACAAATTAACAGAACCGCCGTAAGCGTTGTTCCAATCAGCCCAGGTCATATCATCACCGGCCGTACCGCCCAGCATTTCATCCGGGAAAACGTGTGCTTTATACATAAGTGCCGGAACGTTAGTGGTAGAATCCGTTGCCAAGTCCTTATAGTTCTTTTGCGAACCGAACAGAATACGGACGTTTGCCACAATGTGGGAAACTTGGTCGATGGTTTTGTTTGCTCTGAATTTGGCCATAGCTTTTGAGTAACCGGCAATACCGCCCACCGACAAAACGCCGATAATCGCCAACACGCCGAGCATTTCAATCATGGAACGACCTTTTTCGTTTATTTTCATAGTTTTTCTCCTTAAAAATACGTATTTTGAGTAGTCTGCCACTGTGGCATTCTAGGCTTATTATGCCGTGCTTTTTTTAATTTTTCAAGCCCGAAAATGGATATATTACCCGCATATTACTTTAGGTATAGATTACTTCTTAATACTGTTCAGCAATTCTTCTCTAGTCAGGTTAAAGCCGCTGTCCGTCCACATCTGTTCCAACCGGTTGAGTTCCTGCCCGATTTGCCGATCGCCGGTAATCCCGCTGTTGACTATATCACGACCGCGAATCGGGAAAATCGGCACCACCGCGTTTTCTATTTCCGTCAGCAGACGATTGAGCGACGGCGCGTCAAAATCGTATATCGCCGCCCCCATCAAGACTTTATCGATACAAAACTGCTTGCCGTAGCGATATATCAGTTTAAGACGCGGTTGCAACGGCATTATCTGCTCCGGTCGCAAATCAATTTTAGCCCAGCGTAAGAACATCTCTTTTTGTTTTTTGGTAAAGCGCAAAGTATTGGCCATATTTTCGGCCGCCGCCGCTTTCGGTTGATACAACACAAACAGCCGACGCAAAAAATTACCCTCATACTTGATATCCGCCACCAGCTTTGCCAGTCGGTCAAGCGCGTCCAAATGCTTGGATTTAGGCAAAAAATAAGCCAAAATATCATTATCGTAAATTATTTTCATTGATACGGCGGCATTCGGAGTTACCAAAATTTTAAACAACTCGTCGCGTACCCGCTCAATGGCAATATTGCGCAAACAACCCTTATATTTTATACAGGCGTCAAGCGCTTCTTTATCCGGCGGAGTTTTGCCGAACTTAGCATAAAAACGGAAAAAACGCAAAATACGCAAGCCGTCTTCTTCAATGCGGTCTTCCGGACTGCCGATAAAACGCACTACTCCGTTTTTCAAATCGGTAATGCCGTCATAATAATCAAACACGTTGCCGCGCAAATCGGCATATACGGCATTGATGGTCAAGTCGCGTCGTGCCGCGTCGGCACTCCAGTCGTCGGTAAATTCAACCTCATATTTGCCCGATTCGTTTTTAACGCTGCGTCTGAGCGATGCAACTTCCAAAATCTGATTATCTATCACCACACCGACCGTGGCCTGTTTTAAGCCTACCGGTACGGTTTTGAGCCCGTTGTTCTGACAAGCTTCAATTAACTCGTCCGGCGATAAATCGGTAGCCAAGTCCAAGTCGAATCCGCTCAATCCGGCCAGAGTATCACGCACCGCACCGCCGACAAAACGGATGGTGCCGCCGTGTTCTTCCACCGCTTGAAACAAGCTGCCGATTTTAGCCGATTTGGCGATTTTTGACATATCCAAATATTCAGGTATGAACATAACGTAAAAAAACCCCTTGTTATTTTTAGGAAATTTTAATAGTTTATATACACTTTTTTTATATAATCACAAGCAAATTTTAATAAAAAAGGATAAATAGATGTTAAAATATTTCTTAGTACTCGGCGGCTTATTGATTTCGGCGGCGGCTCAGGCAGCCAATCAGCCGCAGCTTTTGGGCGAATACGGCGATTGGACCGCATGGTCATACAGCGACCGCGGCAATATGATTTGCTACATGGCTTCCAGCCCGAAGAAAGATGAAGGCAAATACACCAAGCGCGGTGATATTTATACGGTGGTAACTCATCGTCCGTCCGAAAAATCGTTCGACGAAGTAAGCTTTGTGGCCGGATATGTATATAATCCGAAAGCTCCGCTCGTTATCAAAATCGGCAACGAAACCTTCCGCAACACCTTTACCGAAGGCGATAAGGGTTGGATGATTAATCATGCCGAGGACCAAAAGCTGGTTACGGCCATGAAACGCGGCGAGCGCATGATTGTCGACGGCCAATCGAGCCGCGGCACCGCCACCAAAGACACCTATTCGCTCAAAGGATTTACCAGCGCTTATCAGGCAATTTCCGCTAAGTGCAAGAAAAAATAATCATGGCTAAAACAGAACTCATCGGATTGAGTAAAGACGAATTGCAAAAGGCTTTGACCGATATCGGGGAAAAGCCTTTTCGTGCAAAACAGCTGTGGCAATGGCTGTATTATTTTGGCGCGACCGATTTTGAAAAAATGAGCAACCTGTCAAAGGTTCTGCGGGCCAAACTGGCGGAAAATTTTACGATTACGCGCCCGAAAATCGTGGCGGAACAACTTTCTTCCGATAAAACCCGCAAATGGTTGTTGGAATTTGCCGACGGCCAGCGCGTGGAGATGGTCTATATTCCGGAAGAAGACCGCGGTGCCGTATGTATTTCCACCCAAGTCGGATGTGCGGTCGGTTGCCGTTTTTGCCATACCGGGAGCCAAAAATTAACCCGCAATTTAACCGCCGGTGAGATTGTCAGCCAGTTTATGGTGGCACGCGATACTTACGGCGAATGGCCAAGCCCGACCAATGAAACCCGTTATCTTTCCAATATTGTGGTGATGGGTATGGGCGAGCCGTTGCACAACATCGAAAACACCATTAAAGCCCTGAATATTTTGACCGATGGCGACGGTATTGCCATTTCGCGCCGCCGCGTTACCATGTCAACCTCGGGAATCGCTCCGAACATTGTACGGGCGCTCAAAGAAACCGGCGTGCGGTTGGCCGTGTCGTTGCATGCGCCGAATAACACTCTGCGCTCGCAAATTATGCCGATTAACAATCGCTATCCGTTGGAAGAAGTGCTTTCCGCCTGCCGCGAATATCAGGGCAACGACGGCAGCCGCTACATCACGTTCGAATATCTGATGCTTGACGGCATTAATGATTCGTTTGAGTGTGCGCATGAGCTGATCGCCCTGATGAAAAAATATAATTTGCGCGCCAGTTTTAATCTGATTCCGTTTAATCCGTGGCCGGGATGCGCCTTTAAGCCGAGTTCCAACAACAAAGTTCACGCTTTTGCGCGTGAACTGGAAAAGGCCGGATTTGCCGCACCTATCAGAGTGGCGCGCGGACAAGATATTTTGGCGGCCTGCGGACAATTAAAATCCAAAAAAGACCAAGAATCCGCTAAATAAGCCCGATTTTTTGCGCCGTAATCACGGCCTGGGTGCGATTGCTGACATGAAGCGAACGCAACAGCGCGTTGATGTGCAACTTAACCGTGGATTCCGATACTCCCATATCATACGCAATCTGCTTATTGGATTTGCCCTGCGCTATCAGGTCAAGAACCTGCGATTGTCGAGTCGTCAGCGTTTTTATGCCGATATTGCGGCCGCTTAAGGCATTAAGCGGAGTATTATCCAGCAAGTTCGGCGGAACATAGCTGCCGCCTTCGATTATAAGTTTAAGCGCATTGTTAAACACCTTGATTTCCGAACGTTTGGGAATATAGCCTTTGACTCCGGTGGCCAGAATGGTGCGAATGGTGCGGCTGTCTTCCGAGGCCGACACCACGATTATTTTGGTTTTCGGGGCCAACGTATGAATTTTTTTGAGGCTCTCCAGCCACGGCATATCCTGCATTTCAACGTCCAAAACCAACACATCAACCGCCGGCTCGGTGTTGAGAATTTTGAAAACCTGCGAATAACTCGAGGCCTGCAAAATCACGGCTTCGGGCGCAATTTCTTCCAAACGCAGAGCCAGCCCGTCGCGAAACAACGCGTGATCGTCCGCAATCAGAATTTTCATAAACAATCTCCTTACAGTTTTATCAACATAATCGGTACTTTATATATTGCCGATTAAGCGTATTTAAAGACGTGCGAGAGGATAGTCCGAAATTTATTTTCTAGGCAGTTCGATGTATTTTACTCCGGCCTCGGCAAACATTTCCGCCGAATAGCGGAGTTTGTCGCGCCAGGTATTTTTCGGGTCGTTCACATCGGATTTATATTCGTAAGTGACCACTTCTTTGATACCGGCCTGGATAATGGCACGGGCACAATCGGTGCACGGGGTTAAGGTGCAAAAAATGGTGCAGCCTTTTAAGCAAGTACCGGTCAAACAAGCGTTATAGACCGCGTTGCGTTCGGCGTGTTCAAAAAAATCGTATTTGGTCGGGCGTTCCAGGCGTTCCGGCACGCCGTCGGTCACTCCGCGTACAAAGCCGTTATAGCCGGTGGCGCGAATTTCTTTATCCGGCCCCACCACAACCGCTCCGGTTTTGGTAGACGGGTCTTTTGACCAGGTGGCAATCAGTTCTGCCAGTTCCAAAAAGCGATAATTCCATTTTTCCGAAAACATTTTACGATTCCTTTTTTCTTAAACCCGAACGGATTTTAACAATAAATTCCTCGGTTTCAAACAATTATATTTAAGTTATTGACAACATTGAAGTTTCGGAGTATACCGCTGACAAATATCAATTTTTATACCTACAATTATGACCTATTTTTTAACTTTTGCAGAACTCTGTACGGTGATTGCATTTATGGTTTTCGGCACCGTTTTACGCAACAACAATTACGAAAGCATCCCTTATAAGGTTTGTGATCGTCTGATTTGCTACGCAATGATGCTTTACGTTGCCGCCGCTTTTTTGACGGCGTTGCCTCTTGCCGGTGTGGTCTGGACCCACCAGAATGCCGCGATTATCGCCGCCCATACCGCGTATCATTTCGTAAGCGCAATGTTTCTGCTGTTTGTGCTTGTCAAGTTCGCTGACGTTCCGTTCAGCTTCGCTAAGCAGTATCTTCTGGCCCGCGGCTCGCTCTATTTTGCCTTTGTGTTTGAGGCCTTGGCGCTGTGCGCGTTTATGGTTTGCTGCGTGCTGTATTTTTAAGCAAAAAAGGTTTCGGTTAATGTGCCGAAACCTTTTTTATTTTTATAATAAAAAAAACTCAAAATTCCGTTTATAACTTGCATTTTGTCCTTTGTAATTTTCGGGCTTTGCGCTATACTTACGGCATTGTGAAATATGATTTTAAATGAGGAAAAAATGACAGACTTAACGGAAGAAGAATATCTTAAGGGTGAAGAAGAATATAATGCCGATTCCATCAAGGTTTTGCGCGGTCTTGATGCCGTACGTAAAAGACCGGGAATGTATATCGGCGATACCGATGACGGTTCTGGTTTGCACCACATGATTTACGAAGTGCTCGACAATGCCATTGATGAGGCGTTAGCCGGCTATTGTGATAAGACTGTGGTTATTTTGAATCCGGACGGCTCGGCCACCGTTCGCGACAACGGACGCGGTATGCCGGTAGATACCCACAAAGAAGAAGGTGTTTCGGCAGCCGAGGTTATTATGACCGAACTGCACTCCGGCGGTAAGTTTGACAACAATTCCTACAAAGTTTCCGGCGGTTTGCACGGTGTGGGTGTTTCGGTGGTAAACGCCCTTTCCACTTGGCTCAAGCTGAAAATCTGGCGCAACGATAAAGAATATGCGGCCGAATTTGCCGACGGCAACGTGGTTGAGCACGTACACGTCGTGGCTGATGCGCCGAATCGCCACGGTACCGAAGTTACGTTTTTACCGTCGCCGAAAACTTTTACCAATGTTGAGTTTAATTTTGACACTTTGGAGCGCGCCATCAGAGAAAAAGCGTTCCTCAATTCCGGCGTTTATCTCAAATTGATTGATAATCGCGGCGCCGAACCGCGCGAGGTTGATTTCCATTATGAGGGCGGCTTACAGGCGTTTGTCGGACACCTCAATAAATCTAAAGCCCCATTGCACGAAAATGTGATTCGCATTAACGGCGAAAATAACGGCATTACAGTTGATGTTGCCCTGCAATGGACCAATTCGTACAACGAATCGATGTTGTGCTTTACCAACAACATTCCGCAAAAAGACGGTGGTACACACCTGGCCGGTTTCCGCGGTGCGCTGACGCGTACGTTCAATAACTATATTCAGGAAAACGGACTTTTGAAAAAAGATAAGGATATCATCACCGGCGAAGATATGCGCGAAGGTTTGACCTGCGTGTTGTCGGTTAAGGCGCCGGACCCGAAATTCTCGTCGCAAACAAAGGATAAGTTGGTTTCTTCGGAAGTACGTCCGGTGGTGGAAAACATTGTCGGCGATAAGCTTAAAGAATGGTTGGAAGAACATCCGGCCGAAGCCAAAATCATTGTCGGTAAAATCGTGGAAGCCGCATCGGCACGCGAAGCTGCGCGCAAGGCTCGCGAATTGACCCGCCGCAAAGGTGTGCTTGATATTGCCTCTTTACCGGGCAAGTTAGCCGATTGTTCCGAAAAAGATCCGGCACTTTCCGAAGTGTTTATCGTTGAGGGTGATTCCGCCGGCGGCTCAGCCAAACAGGGACGCGACCGTAAGTATCAGGCAATTATGCCGCTCAGAGGTAAGATTTTGAACGTGGAGCGTGCGCGTTTTGATCGTATGCTTTCCTCGGCCGAAATCGGAATGATGATTACCGCGTTCGGTACCGGAATCGGTCGCGATGACTTTAATGCCGATAAGTGCCGCTATCATAAAATCATCATCATGACCGATGCCGATGTCGACGGTGCGCACATCAGAACCCTGCTTCTGACTTTCTTCTATCGTCAGATGCCGGAGCTGATTCGTCGCGGTTACGTATACATTGCTCAGCCGCCGCTTTATAAAGCCAAGCGCGGCAATTCCGTGATTTATATTAAAGATGACCGCGAGATGGAAGATTACCTCATTCACGGCGGATGCGAAGACGGTTATCTGCAAACCGCCAACGGCGAGCGCCTGGTCGGACAGGATTTGATTTCGTTTGTGGAAAGCACCAAAAAAGCCAATGCCATGATTAAGGCGCTGACCTTGAAAGCACCGGAAAAAATCATTGAGCAAATGGCTATCTGCGGCCTGTTTGACATTAACGTTTTGAACGATAAAGTGAAGTTAAAAGCCGAAATCGAAAAAATGGCGGCACGTTTGGATACGTTAGAGGCCGAATACGACCGCGGTTGGAAAGCCGAAATCAACGACGAAGGCAGCGTGGTATTCTATCGCGTACTGCGCGGCGTAAAAGAAGAACACGTTATCGGCGCCAACATTTTGGAAAGTCCGGAAGGCAAGATTTTGAACGAAATGCACGACTTCCTGACCGAAAACTTCGCCAAGTCGCTGGTATTATCCACCAAATCTTTGGGCGAAAAACGCGTCGACGGTCCGGTATCACTGATGAATGCCGTAACGAGTGCCGGCAAGAAGGGTATTTCCATCCAGCGCTATAAAGGATTGGGCGAGATGAATCCGGAACAGCTGTGGGAAACTACGCTTGATCCGGAAGCGCGTTCTTTGTTGCAGGTTAAAATAGACAGCGTGGAAGAAGCCGACGAGGCCTTCTCTACTCTGATGGGCGACGTGGTTGAGCCGCGCAAAGAGTTCATTCAGGAAAACGCGCTGAAGGTGCAGAACCTCGACATTTAATCGCTTTAAGCAGAACCATATTAAAGTGCGCCGGCAAAACGGCGTACTTTTTTATGTGCGCACGCAAAAGAATGACAAAATTAACAAAACTTGTTGACAAATATTTAAAACCATGCTATTTTGCATACGAATACCAATTATTTAGATACACAGTTAACGTCGGACGCAATAATTCCGGCAAGTTTCTCGTTACGCCTCAGGCAAGTGTAACAATTATGAGATTAATGCCCAAAAACTTGTTGACCCCTAATGGAAAACATTTTTTCCGTTACCACCGACGGCAAATGGTGGAAGGGAGAGATCAGCATGCGCTACAATCTCTTGACGCTGGTCAAGATTGTCGGTGCGCTGTTGCTCCTTGCGGCAATCGGCTTCGGCCTTTATTGGTTCGGAGTCGCAGTGTTAACCCTATTGCAGGCACTCTGGTATGGCATCTGCTGGATTGCTACCGGTATTTGGAGCGGCCTTTGCTGGCTGGCTTCCGGTATCTGGAGCATTCTTTGCTGGCTTGCCTCCCAGTGGATGTGGCTGTTAGGTCTGCTCTTAGCAGCGCTTATCGGCTGGCTCTTAACCAAGGTTGACTGGAAGTCATCCGAGGCAAAGTCAGACAGCAAGCGTTCATGGAGTTGGATCTGGTGGCTGCTCGGTGCAATTTTGCTGCTCTTGCTGGCTCTTATGCTGGTGAAGGGTTGCAATAATTCAACCGAATCCGCTGCGGAACCCGCACCGATGTCTGCGCCTGTCGTGATTACGGCTGAGCAGTTTGACGAGGCTTTCGACAAGGTGGTCATTGCCCGCGCCTATCTGGACGGTGTTCAGAACGGTGTCGGCAAAAAGGTCGCTCTTGTCGGATTGAAGTTCGTCGACGGACGCCCTGTAACCGATATGATTTTCCAAGGCCGCACTTATGATGAGGCTAAGGAAGTCATCGCCGCCGATTGGCGCGAGCTGGTTACCGCGAACGTTCATGTTCAGCTTTCCGAGCAGGAGCTAGTGGCAATCACTTTGTATGCAATGCGCAACGGTAAGTACGGTTTCTTGAAGTCTGACTTCTTGAAGGCTGTCAACGCCGGTGATCGCAACGCTGCAATGGAATTGAACACGGCTAAGGGCACCAAGCGCCAACTCCGTGACGAGGGTAAGCAGTACCTCTGGGTACTCCGCAACCTTTGGAACGGCAACATCTCGGTTGATGACCTCATCGACATGCCAATGTTTTCTTATAAGAAAATTGCGGTAGAGCAGATGTATGACAACGGCAAGCCGGTGTTTAACAGCACACTGTCCGAGCGTCTGAACAAGGGTGCTAACCGCACTCCGCGTGAGGCCCTCGAACTTTAGATAAAAATAGACCCGCCGATGAATTCGGTGGGTTTATTTTTTGTATTCCGCGTATTGATTAAAATAAAAAACCCTTTGCAAATCAATGCAAAGGGTTTTTTATGTTGTGCGCATAATCAGCCGAACAGCATATTCCACCAGCGCCGGCCGAACCAGCAATATTTGGGATCGCGCCACTCCTCGAGATAGCATTCCACCCAAAGTTCGTCACCGGGACGCAGCCGTTTGGCCTGCCAGAACTGCTTTTTGGCGCTCTCGTCATCCGACAGCCAGACCACGTTCATCTCTCTGCTGTGTCTGCGCTCATCCCAAGGCCTGTGCCTTTTGGTACGGAACTGCAGTTTCACATAATTTGAGTGAACTTCTTTCTTTTCGACAACTGCCCTAAAGAAGATTGCACCGTCTTGTAATTCCATGTTTTTGTTTTTTTGAGGTTCTACATTTCACTAGCCGATATAGGCATCTCCGTCATACGGGCAGACATGCACTATGTCACCCTCTTTGAGCTGTATCGCTTCATCCTGATTAGAGAAGAAGCGAGCGATTGTTTGCCTATCCCTTTGGGTATAAGCAACTTTAGCAATCACGGTACCGTCAATTCTGCGAACCGGTTTACCGATAATCTTGGCCTTATAATAAGGCGCTCCTGCATCGTACTCCATAATCGTAATATAAATAGTAATAGTATGTATGACAAAATAACATTAAATAAATTTTCTGTCAATATTTTTTTAAAAAACAAATTAAAAAAGGCCGAACAAATGTCCGACCTTTTTATTTGAAAGATAAATTTTTATTTCTGCATAACGGAATATATCTCGTGGGCATTTTTGGCCGAGCGAATCGCACGGCAGATTGCGGCATCTTTCAACACCCGCGAAAAAATCGCCAATGTGCGTAAATGATCATCGCCGCTGTTTTCCGGAGATATCATAAATGCCACCATATCCACCGGATTACCGTCAAGCGCATCATAGTCTATCGGGTTTTTCAATCTGGCAAACACGGCCACAACATTTTTCAAGCCCTCGAGGCGCGCGTGCGGAAAAGCAACCCCGTTGCCGTAGCCGGTAGAACCGAGATTCTCGCGTTCCAAAACTGCCTCAAACACGGAACTTTTATCCAGGCCCTTACGCTCGGCAACAAATTTTGATATTTGTTCCAGTAAATGGCGCTTACTGTCAGCAACGATTTCCGTTAAAATCATATCTTCCGATAAAACATCAGAAATACTCATTGAAACAACCTTTTTACAGTTAAAACCAATTATTCTGCCGGTTCAACCCAACCGATATTGCCGTCTTTGCGGCGATATACCATGCTGATGCGATTGTTGGCGCTGTTGCGGAACATCAAGGCACATTCGTCGGCCAAATCCATATACATAACGGCTTCGCTGACGGTGCATACTTTGATGTTGGCGTCGGTTTCGGCAATCGTCAACGGCGCATTTTCATCAATACTCATTTCGTCTTCGGTTTCGGTTACCGGGAACACGGCAGCGTGTGCCATTTCTACAATACCGGTCTTACCTTTATGGTCGTTGAGTTTGTTCTTTTGACGACGCAGACGGGTAGCAATATGGGTATTAGCGTTATCAAAAGCGGAATACGGGTCGGCGGCAACGCCGGTACCCTTAAGCACGATATTTTTGGCAGGATGCACCGTTACTTCGGCGCGAAATTCTTCACCGTCCATCGAAAAATACACATTGCTGCCGATCGGCGCATTGAAGTATTTGTTAACGGCACCTTCCAATGCTTCTTCAACGTGCTTGCGCAATCTGTCGCTGATGTCAACCTGTTTTCCTGATAATGTAATATTCATAATATACCTCTTATTGTTAATTTATTGTGGCAAAATCGCCTTGGTTAATCTTTTGTGTTATAGTATAACAACTTTTAAGCAAAAGTAAATACTTTAATACTTTTATAGGGAGAAATTATCGCCCAAATAAACTTTTCTGACCTCTTCGTTTTTCACAATCTCGTCCGGCGTACCTTCCATCAAAACCGAACCGCTGTGCAAAATATAAGCTCTGTCGATAATATCCAGAGTTTCGCGCACGTTGTGGTCGGTAATCAGCACGCCCAAACCGCGATTTTTAAGCTGCGACACCAGGCCGCGGATATCGTTTACCGCAATCGGGTCAATTCCGGCCAACGGCTCGTCCAGCAAAATAAAGCGCGGGCGGCTGGCCAAAGCACGGGCAATTTCCAAACGCCGACGTTCACCGCCGGAAAGCGCCAGAGCCGGAGATTTACGCAAGTGCGCTATCGAAAACTCGTTGAGCAGTTCGTCAAGTGTGGTTTCGCGTTTACTTTCGTCTTCTTCCACCACCTGCAAAATCGCCTTAATATTATCTTCAACGCTCAGCGTTCTGAAAATCGAAGCCTCTTGCGGCAAATAACCGATACCCATTTTGGCGCGCTTATACATCGGCATATTGGTAATATCTTCGCCGCCGATATATATATCGCCGTAATCCGGAGTTATCAAGCCGGTAACGCAATAAAAACAGGTGGTTTTGCCGGCACCGTTAGGCCCGAGCAGACCGACGGCTTCGCCTTTGCGCACATGCAACGAAACATTGCGCAAAACCGAGCGTTTTTTATATTTTTTGCCGATGTTGAAAATTTCCAAAACATCTTGATCGTTTTTCTGTTTTACCGCCATAATTTATTTCCTTTTCTTATAAAAAGTACCGCGAATCCTGCCGTTGGTGGATTCATCACCTTTGATACGGCTGATTGAAGTGGCTAAATCGGTTACGGCATAAGCGCCGGTAATAAAATTGCCGTTCTGCTCCAAGCGTACGTTTTCAAACAGCTCTACCTTTTGTTCCACCGGGTTATACACGCCGCGGTCGCCCCAGGCCGAACCTTTAGGCGTAACCACCTCCACATCGCCGAATGCTTCGGCATATTTTAATTTGCGATCCTTATCCAAGTGGGCCACAACTTTTTGTGCCCGCAAAACCTTGTCTTCTTTGTTGATAACCACCGGCTGCCGACCGCCGAATACGGTAATTTTACCGATATTCGGTTCGTATATTCCTTTTTCGCCCGACATCTTTTCGGCGGCAGTCTGTACCGTTACATTACCCTCGGCCGTAACTTTTTGCAATTCCTTATGTTCGGTACCGCTGACATAAGCCGTAACATGGCAGGCGTTCAAATTATTTTCGCCCTGTTGCACCTTAACCAAACTTTCTTTGTTGCATTGGTTGCGGGTATGGCCGTAAACATCGATTTTGCCCTGCAATGCGTCATAATAAGCTTCGTTGCCGGTTATTATTTCTTTTGGAGTTTCCAGGCGCACCCGGCGATACGCTTCGGCCCGTTCCAATTCTTTTTTGGAGCTGGAGCCGAACCACCCGACAATTTCTTCGGCATAAAGTTTGCTGTCGTTTTGCGTAATAACCGCATCGCCGACCGCCACGCTCTTATTTTCTTCCCGATAGACCCGGGTTTCTTTTTTGGCGGTCAAAACACCTTTGTCGGTAGTAATCCGGTTGTTACCTTTGAGCACCAGAATCTGGGTAATTTTATCGTAGCTGAAGGCCTCCGCCTGCATATCGCCCCAACTGCCTTTGGCAAAAACCGGATCTTTGCCCCAACCTTTTTCCTGCTTAAAGTCATAGTTGGCTTTAAGAGTAGTTATGACCGTATCTCCTTCAACCACCGCCTTAACATTTTTTTCCAGTTCCAAAACATTATTATTCTGATTAAAGTAGCCGACGTCAGCGGTAATATCGGTATGCCCTTTATCGGTCGGAATAATCGCTTTCGGATTAATGATTTTATAAATCTGCGAACCGGCCTCGGTTTCATCAACATTGTCCGCCACTATTTTATTGACGCGATTTTTGCTGTCGATGGTATTAAACACGGTTTGTTCCATGTGCAATTTTTCCATCTCGCCTTTTTTTGGCATGGTGATATTTTCATTCAAATCAACGCTTTTTTTGATGTTCGGCATCACGACCATCAGCCCGAGCAACGCGGCGGCAATACACGGCAAAACGATTTTGAACAGCCGCCGCCAATCAATACCCCGTTTTGGCGTACCGGAATAATCAAGGTCAAGCGAGCGACTGTTGTCAAAAAAAGAATCTAATTTGCCGGAATCAATCATAAATCAGCTCACTCCGGCTCGCAAACAATCGTGAATATGAACGATACCTATCGGCTTTTTGCCGTCAACCACAAACATATTGGTAATGCCGCGGCCGGTATTGTTCATAATATTTACCGCTTCGGCAATCAAAATATCGGCACTGCAGGTACGCGGATTTTTGGTCATAACTTTGGAAACTTTTTCTTCAATCAAATTCGGAGCCATCCAGCGCCGCAAATCGCCGTCGGTAATAACCCCGATTAAATCGCCGTCCTTATTCAAGATACCGACACAGCCGAGCATTTTTTCCGACATTTTTATCAGCGCATCCTGCATAATCGCATCTTCGCCGATAAGCGGCATTTCGTCGCCGGTATGCATAATATCGGAAACGTGGCGCAAAATGGCACCGAGCTTGCCGCCCGGATGACGCAGACGGAAATCTTGTTCGGTAAAGCCCTTGCGTACCATCAACGCGGCTGCCAAAATATCACCCATAACCAAAGTGGCGGTTGTCGATGACATCGGCGCCAACCCCAACGGACAAGCTTCGCGATTATCCGGCAAACGCAGGATAATGTCGCTGTTTTTACCGAGAGAACTGTCCGGATTTTTGGTAATAGCAATCAGCGGTATCGAAAAACGGCGGCAATAAGTCAAAATATCCAACAATTCTTTGGATTCACCGCTGTTGGAAATCGCTATCACCGTATCATCGGATGTAATCATTCCCAAATCGCCGTGACTGGCCTCGCTCGGGTGTAAAAAGAACGACGGAGTGCCGGTAGAGGCCATGGTTGCGGCGATTTTGCTGCCGATATGTCCGGATTTTCCCATACCGGTAACAATTACCCGACCTTTGGTTTTTTGCAACACATCAAGCGCCTGACCGAGCGTATCATCCAAATTATTTTCCATTGTTTTCAGGGCTTCGATTTCTCGGTCTATCGTCTGCCTTGCCACATGCAAATCCGAAATTTCAGTCACGTTATTTTCTCCTTTAACTTACCTTTATTTGAATCATACTTTTTTTTAGCAAATACGCAAGAATAATTTATTTTTATGCCCCTTGTTTCAGGCTTTTTGTTCCCATTTACCGCTTTCGTTCTGTTGCCAATAGCAGACTTCCCAGCTGGCATCTTTATACAATTTCCACAAATTGCGGGCTTGCGCCAACGCCGTTTCATCGTTGCCGTCAAATATGTTAAATACCCGCTCAAACGCTTTGGCTTGTTCGCAATCGTATTCGCTGCCGTTTACCAAAAACAAAAACTCGGCAGAATTGGCATTTTCATCGCCCGGCGTAATAAAAATCGGTTGTTCGGCCGCAAAACCGTCTTTTTGCGAACCGTGCGGCAAAAAACTTTCGTCGTTGTATGTCCACAGCCAGGCACTCAGCGGCTCAACCGTATCCGGCGCGGTTTTAACCAAAGCGCGTTTGCCCGAAGCATAAGTTTTTTGCAACAAAAGCGGCAGAGTTTCTTCCAAACTCCGGCGTTTCAGATGATAAAAATCAATTCTGCTCATTTTGTTCCTTTAACTTCAGCGTAATGACGTCAAGCATATCTTCGCCGATAAATTGCAGCGATATCTGCCCCCGCGGCATGGCTTCTTTGATTTTGATGCGCAAATCTTCCACTCCGAAAATCTTGCGACCGTCCACGGTTTTGAACTTATCGCCGACATCAATGCCTTTGGCGGCGGCATCGGAATTTTCCGCCACGTTAACAACCAAAAACTCCTGATTGATTTCGTCATAAACCGCCTTAATTCCCAGTTCCGGAAAATCGTCAGCGGTAGTTGATTCCAAAGCATCTGTTGCCGATATCTTCTCGGCTTTTTCGGTATCTTGTTTATCTTCCGTCGGCATCGGCGCGACTTTGACTTCCAAATCAAGCAATTTATCATCACGTTTTACAATCAGCGGCAACACCGTATCGGCCGCAGTTTGTGCCACGTCGCGCGAAAAATGCCGCGGCGATTGCAACGACAATCCGTCGGCATCTTCCAAAATATCGCCGACCTGAATACCGGCAACGGCCGCCGGAGAATTTTCCGTCATTGAGGCCACAACCAGCTTATTTTTCTGTTCCGTATCGCTACTTCTGATTCTTTGTACGCCGATACCGAGCCAACCACGCGTAACCTTACCGTTTTTCCGCAGTTGCCCGGCCACCCATTGTACCATGTTTGACGGCACGGCAAAACCGACCCCGGCATCAATTCCGTCGGTAGAAAAAATGGCCGTACTCATGCCGATAACCTCGCCTTCCATATTGAACAGCGGGCCGCCGGAGTTGCCGCGGTTAATTGACGCATCGGTCTGAATAAAATTATCATACGGCCCCTTTTCTATATCGCGTTCTTTAGCCGAAATAATGCCGGAAGAAACGCTGTTGCCGAGCCCGAAAGGATTACCGATGGCAAACACCGGATTACCGACGCGAATCTCGTCAGAATCGGCAAAATGAGCTGCTTTAAGCCCGAGCGGTTGCACCGCTTTAAGCAAAGCGATGTCGGTTTTTTCGTCGCTGCCGATAATCTCCGCCGCAACGGTTTCGTCCTCAAATGTTATCAACGTAATTTTTTGTGCGTCGGTCGTTACGTGTGCGTTGGTGACGACATAACCGTCGGCACTTATCACGATGCCGGCGCCCAGCGCCTGCGAATCCGCATTTTCCGCCACAATGCTGACCACCGACGGATTAACCTCGTCAATCACGTCCTCAAGCTTTTGCCCGTCCGCCGCCGCGATGTTGCAAACGCCGCACAGACCCAGTATAAATCCGCAAAGTTTTTTCATCAGTCGTTCCGTTTATTCATACTTTTGTTGAAAAATTTAAAGAAGTCCGAATCCGGCGACAGCACCAGAGAAGTTTCGTTGTCCGATAACGACTTGCGATAGGCATCGAGCGAACGATAAAAATCATAAAACTCGACATCTTGTCCCACCGTACGGTTCCACAACCGCACCGCTTCCTGATCACCCTCACCGCGTGTTATCTGCGCGTTTTTCTCGGCTTCGGCAATAATGATGGTGGCTTCCTTATCGGCGGTTGCCCGAATATTTTGCGCCTGTTGCTGACCTTTGGCACGAAATTCCTTGGCATCGCGCTGGCGCTCGGTTTTCATCCGATCGTTAATCGCCTGCATAACTTCGCGCGGCAAATCGGCGCGGCGAATTCGCACGTCGGCCACGCTGACACCGATGGCCTCAGCATCCTTTTTCACCGTGTTGCTGATATCGCTCATTATTTGTGTGCGTTGCTCCGACAGCAGTTCGGTCAGCGTAATGCGGCCGAGCACCTTGCGCAGCGACGAATTGACGATTTCCGCCAACTTGCTGCGTGCCTGATTTTCGGTACGCACGGTCTGATAAAACTTCAGCGGGTCAATGATTTTATAGCGGGTAAAGCTGTCAACATCCAAGCGCTTTTTATCGTTCAAAACCACCTCTTGTGCCGGCGGGTCCAAGTTGAGCAAACGTGCATCATAAAACACTACATTCTGCACAAACGGCACCTTAAATTTGAGCCCCGGCTCACGCACTACGCGAATCGGTTCACCGAATTGCAAAACAATCGCCTGTTCGGATTGATAAACAATATAGGTGGCGCTCAAAACCAAAATCAGAATTGCCACGCAAAACACACCCAAAATATGCCAAATACCTATTCTGTTCATCGCCCTACTCCTTTTTTGAGTTCAAAGACAACACCGGTAGCAGATTTCCTTTCTGCGACGGATCGATAATCACTTTGTGTGCCTTGGAAAGTACATCTTCCAGCGCATCCAAATACATTTTTTTAATCGTTACTTCTTTGCCGTCTTTATACGCGGCATATACCGAAGCAAAACGCTTGGCCTCACCTTCGGCCTTATTGATAACCGCCGCTTTATAAGCCTCGGCATCCTGGGTGATTTGTGCCGCCCGACCGCGCGCTTTCGGCAAAACCTCGTTGCGATAAGCCTCGGCTTCGTTTTTGAAACGCTCCATATCGGCCTTGGCACGTTGCACCTCGTTAAAAGCGTCTACCACTTCCCGCGGCGGGTCGGCTTTTTGCAACTTTACACGCACGATGGAAATACCCGACTCGAATTCATCCAACACGCGCTGCAATTCTTCTTTGGTATCATCTTCCACCTTACCGCGGTCGCCGGTAATAATCGGCTGCATTTCCGACTGGCCGACAATTTCGCGCAACACCGATTGTGCCGCCACGCTTACCGTTTCGTCCGGGTCGCGAATACTGAACAGATAATCCTTGGCGTCTTTAATTTTCCACACCACAGTCAGGTTAATATCAACAATGTTTTCATCGCCGGTCAGCATGTGGCTCTCGGTAAAGGCATTGTTACGATAGTCGCGGGCATCACCTGTACCCAGATTAATACTGCGTTCCTGCGTTACGTTAACTTTTATTACCGTTTCAATCGGCGCCGGTAAATGATAGTGCAAACCGGCATCGGTGGTGTCGATATATTTGCCGAAACGCAACACCACACCGGCTTCGCTCGGCTGTACCTGATAAAAACCGCTGCAAATCCACAAAACAATCAACAGCAAAATGCCGTATTTGGCATAGCCGCCCCAATTATCCTGCGAGTTGTTCGTTAAAACCTTAAACTTGCGGGCCACGCGACCGCCGGAAGAGCTTCCCCATGCGTCGTCGTTATTATCATTATCCCAAGGATTAGTGCTTTTAACCATTTTATTTCCTTTGTAAAAATTTTTTTGTTGTTTTAAGATAATCCATCTGTTAAATAAATACAATCAACTATCCGAAATATCCACATGGGAGTTAATGTAATGACGGAAGCGGAAATTTATGAAATTGCGGCCCAATACTATCCGCAGAACAATATTGCCGGCGTGAAAATCATAGGCAAACGCTTGATTATCGAATATAAAAATCTGGCAGAGAATCCCCAGATAACCGCGGCCTTAAAGCAAGAAATATCCGCATTATTGCCGGAATATAAGATTTCCGTTCTGTTTGTGGAAGAAAAAAACAATAACATCGGTGTTCAAGCCATCGAAAAATGGCAAATACCCGGAGTTAAGCACATTATCGGCGTGGCTTCTGGCAAAGGCGGCGTCGGCAAATCAACCACCGCGGTAAATCTGGCGTTGGCGCTGGCTAACTGCGGCAAAAACGTAGCGTTGGTCGATGCCGATATTTACGGTCCGTCGGTGCCGACAATGCTCGGCTATGAGGGCTCGCCGCTGGTTTCGAACGACGGTAAAAACTTTCAGCCGTTTTGCGAATGCGGCATAAAATCAATTTCGGTGGGTTCGCTGATTGACCGCAACACCCCGCTGATTTGGCGCGGAGCCAAAGCCTGCGGAGCGATTGAGCAGCTGATGACGCAAACAGATTGGGGTGAAATTGATATAATGGTGATTGATATGCCGCCGGGAACGGGCGATATTTTGATTACGCTATCGCAACGCGTGGATTTTGCCGGTATCGTGATTGTTTCAACCCCGCAGGATATTGCGCTGATTGACGCGATTAAAGGGGTAAATATGTTCAAAAAAACCGGCACTCCGGTGTTGGGAATCATCGAAAACATGAGCTATTTTATTTGTCCGCATTGCGGCGAACGTGCCGATATTTTCGGGCATAACGGCGCCAAACAAACTGCCGAGAGTATGGGCGAAACTTTTTTGGGCGCCATTCCTTTGGAGCCGGAAATTCGCCGCACTTCCGATGCCGGTACGCCGATTGTGGCAGAAAATCCGGACAGCCCGCACACCAAAGCTTATGAAGAAATCGCCGCCAAAATCATTCAAAGAATAGGCTGAGTCCGGCGGAAAATAAAAAAGCCGCGCTTTTGCTCTTCCGAGACAAAAACGCGACCAAACTCTTTTAGAGAACTGGTTCCCAATGGGTAAGCGGTTTGATATTACGCCTAATCGAATAGGTCGTAACGACTTTGCCATTCTCATACCAATCGGCAGAAAAGGCTTCATCATCGATACGAAGGGTGAACGTCCTCCATGAGATAGCGTACAACAGTTGTACTATCAACTGTGCCGTCTGCACGCAGATAGTGCATTGTTGTCGTATCCTGTCCGACGCAACGGATAGAAGTCAGTTCTCCCCATGCCTGAGGAAAATCCAATTTCTGCTCCTTGTCAGAGCATGAAGAAAAACCGATAACCATTACTGAAATAAGAGAAACGATAATTCCTGATTTTTTCATATTCTCTAATATAGTTTTAACTCACACAGTCTTAACTGTAACAATCCTGACACCCCCTACGTATACACTGTATACGCACGATTAAATCGCACTCGCATTACGCGTTACCTCCTGATTTCGTTTCTCTGTTGGAGGGCTTTGAGGCCGGCATTCATGTTACAACAAGACAAGGGTTTCCCCTCTCTGTGCTACGTCGTGAAACTTCTTATTAAAAACCTAGGGCTCATACGCAAATGAATCTCCAAAAGAAATCAACCGCACCGAATGTATCCAATCCGTATCAATTCAAGTCGCTTATAAACTCAAAGAACGGACATTCAAACAATCTAGCGTCATACAAGTTGGTCTATGTTTTTAACAAGAAAAAAATAATTCATATTTTCATTTGTAAAACATAATCCCTAGGTTTAAACACCTCCAGTTTATCCGATTTTTTGCAAAAAATCAAGCAAAATTGCGTGCGTAAAATCGCTTGACATATCGCTATGTTTATTCTATTGCTGAATACAGAGTAAACATAATTAAGTTATTATTACCCACAGAGGAACGGGAACAAATCAGAGCCTCTTAAAAAATCCCGAATATTATGAAGAGAGAGATTATCGGCAAAATTCTGACAGTTTGCGCCATGGCTTGCCTGACCTTTATTTTTGCGGCACTTTCGGTGCACTATGACGTGTTTGCTTTCGGCTATCGCGAGCCGGCGGCCGAATGGACGGAGATACTGCTCGGGTTCGGCATTATTGCCTTTGTCAGCGCTGTTGCCCTCGGGCTGGGCTGTCTGTTTATCCCGCAAATGGCGATGGTTTTGCTTCTGCCTTTTGAAGTATGGGACAACATCACGGAAAAATACGGCAAGTGGCAGCATCTGATTAATGTGTTTTTGCTGGCGCTGTGTGCTGCGTTTGTTGCTTACTCCGTCAATTTGGTAACGATTTTGGAACACCTTTCCGGCGAACAATTCAAGCAAATGCCGACCTTAGGCGGCTTTCTGGCGGTAATGTATGCGTGGGTCGTATTATTCGGTACCATCATTCTTTACGGCTGGCTCAGCGGTCTGACCGATGCGCTTATCGCCTTTTTCAAAAGGTGTGCCGAGGCGGAAGAGGGATATAACGCCGCGCAAAAGAAAGCGGCGGAACGACAGGAAATGCGCCGTAAACAAACGAAGAAGAAAAGGGTTCACTTCTCAAAGCTGTAATCACTTTTTATAAACGCCCGAGTAACTTCCGGGCGTTTATTTTTATATCTTTCCGGTTTATATGGCTCCGCTTTGGCACCGACAGCTATAATCTTCTCCCGGATTTCCACCGGCTTTTATGGTATTTTAACTAAAATATGCTATATAAACTCCAGAGGTGTGAAAATGAAAAAGTTGGTGTTGATTTTAGGGTTGTTATTAGTACTTAATTTGCAAACAAAGTTGGCTAAGGGTAACAATCAAATCAATTATGACCATTCAACTGATAATAAAAATATAATAAATATAGTGGAAAAATTTAAAACCCTAATAGCCACCAACAATCCGCATATTATCTCCAAATACGTAAAATATCCGTTTAATATTGGCGATAATTGTCCGGATATACAAAATAAAGAAGAGTTTGTTCAAAATTTCGATATAATATTTGATTCATTGTTAACAACACAAATTATGGCTTCTGATATCAATCTATGGAATTTTAACGAAAAACAAAATGTAATTTTTTATGATAGTCCCTATGTTCAATTATCGACAGATGGTTATTTGATGGATATTGAATATACTGCAAAACGCACACAAAATAATAAAAAATGTGTATTGGAAGAAAAAAGCAAAATCTATCCTTCTTTAAAGAAATATCAGAAAAATTTATATACATTGAAAACTTACGACCATATATATAGAATTGATTTGACTAATAAAGGTTTGAGTGCAACGACATATCGACTGGCAATTTGGAAAAAAGAGCAAAAAATGTCCGAAAAACCGCTAATAATCATCAATAACGGAAAGTTAAAACTATATGGAAGCGCGAACAATGAGAAATACATCTTTAAAGATAAAGAAATATCTTATATAGTCGAAATCAACACCGCTCGCGCTTTAGAAACAATTCCTATTGAAATAACCGTTATAAACAATTTTTCAGCAAAAAAATATCCTGCAGTAAATATAACTAATAGTCCCAATCTTTATTAGATCTAAGCCTTGCCGCAATACTATCATTTCTGCTTTTTCCTACATCTGGCCTAAAACTTTCTTCTATCATTTTATCTAAATTTTTTGCATTTACCCATTTTCTGAAACGTACGAATTGCAAGCAATTTCCCGTATTATATTGAATATCAAAAGCAACATCTTGTGCCGCTTCCGACGCATTATCAATTTCCAGTAAATAGTGTTTAAGGTTGCTGTAATCCCGTTGTAAATGCGAATACATCAAATAATCAGCTTCATCTTCAGTTATATATACCTGAGTTATAATCTTCTCCCGGATTTCCGTCGGTTATTTATTGTATTTTAACCAAACTATGCTACATAAACTCCAGAGGTATAAAAATGAAAAAGTTGGTGTTGATTTTAGGACTTTGTTTGTGGGGTTTGGCGGCAGCTGCTGAAAAAATTACTATCACTGAAACAAGTGATGCAGAATATTTTGAACATATAAAAAAATCGGTCAAAAAATTTAAGGATTTACTTAAGACCAATAATCCGCAATTGATTGCGCAAAACGTCGTATATCCGTTTTCGCTTGGATGGGGTGTGCCGAGTGTGCAAAATGAGCAGGAATTTATTGAAAAATATGACATTATTCTGCCGGAATATTTGCGGCAATATTTTATTGATACGCCGATGAAACATTGGGGTTCCGGAGGAAATCTCGGCGGTGTATGCTTAAATTATTGCCCTGATGCGCATTTGACCGACGAGGGTAAGATAATTTGGATTAAAGACAGTGAAGAATTAAAGCGATATCGGGAAGAATATATCGCAAAAGAAAAACAGACAATTCATCCAAGCTTAAAAAATTATAACTATAATTTATACACTATGGAAACCAAAGATTGGCTGATTCGTATTGACGATATGGAAGGGCTGTATGAAGTATCTACCCAGATAGATATTCCGAATATATACCGTTTTGCAGCATGGAAAAAAGGTAAAACGATATCCGATGAACCGGATATCGTTATTGACCAAGGACATACTGAAAAAGACCCCGAATTTAGGTATTCTCCAGAATATTATGTGTTCAATAATTCTGAATATCATGCAATCTTTACAAATGATCCTATAGGTCCAATTGACCATATACCATATTACATAGAAATATATAAAAATTTCTGTTCAGAAACACCAATAATGATTATGAAATAATATTAGTCTACTGATAAAAACCACCTTGTAAAGCAAACATAATTTTTGCGTCATTACGGAATTTGTTACCGTCATCTATATGCAAGTTAGATGCGATTCCCTGGATGTCTTTATTTGTGGCGCTTAGCCATAAATTTTTCCATACATATTTCCCAAACGGATGATTCTTATCAATTTTTTCTTTTTTTGCTTTTTGTGTGACATTATTTTGATAATGCACATCAAAAATAGCACGCTGCAAATTCCAATCCATAATGGTAAAGTTCGGGAACTGTTCAACCAATTCATTCCATTTCTTTTCTATAATTTCACGGTCTATGGCATCGCATTGAGCATCAGTTAAACGCAATTTCGTTACATCTTCAAAAAATGTATGTCTTAGCACATCTTTTCCTTTGGCATGTTTTTGATATTCCGTATATTTATGTAGTTTATCCATTTCTTTTTTGATTTCTGCCTTTGTCGCCGGTTTACCGGTGTCTGCCATATAATATGGCAAACTATACTGTTCTTTATCCGTTATCAGATGCCCCGTACAAACCGTATCTTTACCGACACTATCTAAATAAGGATAATTTGCAAATCCTTCAATACCGGGCTTACGTAAAAAAGTAATTATGTCACGGAATTTATCTTCCGTAAGAATGCTGTTATCATATTTTTTATACACTGCATCCGTTGCCATATCTGCTTTATCATTGGCGGCGTATTGCGGGAAGTTTTTGGTGCTTAAGTCGGCTGGTTTCATTTCTGATTGCAGCTCTTTAAACATATCAAGTCCGCTGACATCCACAATCATCGGCTTATTCTTATATCTTTCCGGTTTATATGGCTCCGCCCAGCACCGACAATTATAATCCTCGCCGGGGTTTCCTCCCTCCGGCGGAATATGTCTGTTGAATATTTTACCTTCTCTTTCGGCGTGTTTGTCGCGAACTCGGTTATCGCGCTTCGTTCGCCAAATATAATAATCTTGC